>Ga0307507_10000313_pt1 | contig 97672 bp, 80 predicted proteins | sample 7_EM_MG_FD_207223 | JGI IMG/M metagenome (GOLD analysis project Ga0307507, IMG submission 207223) | Populus trichocarpa ectomycorrhiza microbial communities from riparian zone in the Pacific Northwest, United States - 7_EM | ecosystem: Host-associated > Plants > Roots > Unclassified | place...
ATTTCTTAAAAGCCTGAAGATAATCCCTTTCTGATTGACTAAGACTAAATTTGGTTTCCATAATTGTACATTTAATATAGCAAATATACAATTATGTTGCATAACTAAGTAATCACCACACTAGCCAAAGACGAAGCTGATAAAAAGGCTACTATTGAAAGTCGAAGGAAAATGGATTTTATCAATCGCTAAGCCAGCCGGAGATTGATAAGGTAATAGACGTTGCCAGGCATAAAGCTGTCCGGAAATATGAGTTGCAGCCAGGTAACAAATTGCGGCAACTAAAAATTACGGAACTGATCCAGATGACCTGCCGGATGGACGCCTTTTTAATATGTATCGCTATACTTCTTTGTTTTCACATTCCAACCATATGAGCGTCGAGCACTTCCGGCAAAAGAGGGGCAAGCCGGTTTCGGAGGACTATGCAGAGCCGATGATCAAACTGGCTATATTTTAACGACCCAGATCATTGATGATATGTGTCTGACCGATCAGAACGCGGGGCGTCCTTTCGGTGATCCGGAGCCTTATTATCAGCGATTCATTACAAGCATGGGCCGGCAAATTAAAAAATACCAGTCTGGCCGGTGAAGTGATATGCTGAAGCGGAACAGTATTATCCGTTCCGCTTTTTTGCTTTTGTCTCACTTGCCCGCAAGGCCCTTTAGCTTTTCACTTAATTCCGTGAGACCGGCCTTTTGCAGGCATTCGCCGGCAATAGTCCTAAGTTCTTCCACCATTTCTTTCGGAACCACGTCAATCAGTCCCGGCAGGGCGTCAGCATCTTTGCTGCTCAGGCCACGTTCCAGTACGCTACCCAGCATTAATACAGTTTTCCGGCTGATCTTCAAATCAACTTTTACGGCTTCATTCATCCCCGGGCTACATAACAAGGTTTCGTAGACCGTTCCCAACACATCTTTTGCCATACCTCAAAAATTAAATTTTAATAATGGCGCAAATTTAGTAGCGATTGCTGAAACGATCCTCATCAAAATTTGGGGAGGATGACTTTTGGGACAATGTTTCCGGCGGGCGCACATAGATTGGCATGCTGCTTTTTTTAATTGATTATTAGGAAGATAAAACTTAATTTTAACAGACTAACCCATCTTTATCATGCGCAAACTTTTTTACCTCGCAGCAGCTATTTCCCTTTTGGCTTTTATTTACTCGGCCGTTCATTTAGGCCAGCAATTGTCCGGCAGAACGACCGCTGAATTGGGAGAATTGAAAGGCTTTGAAGATGTGAAGAACGATGATGAATCCAGCAAACTGGCCGACAAATTCAAACAGCGGATCAAGACGGCGACGGACCAGGCGGGCCATGACCAGGCACTTTATTTCTGGACGAGCATCCTGGTGACCGGCCTGACGGCAGCATCGACATTGGTTTCAGCAATCCAGGCGGCTAAAAAAGATTCGCCCGACCCGGCCAGGGCACAGCGATTTGCGGTGATCGTGGCCATTCTGGCATTTTTATCAACGATGACAAGTACCTTTTCGAATCACTTCAACGAACTGAAAACTGCTGATACCAAATCGGCGACGGAGCTGACTTCGCTACGGGACCAGTTTTTTACGGATTATGATAAGGCCCCGGCAGATGGTAAACATGCTGTTGTGGTGACCTATGAACGCAAGTTAGGTTAGCTTTATCCAAATGCAAAAAATTGAATCGGTTATAGGATGGCTGGCGGTATTGTTGTTCTGCTACAGTTGTAAGCAGCCATTGCCGGTCGATGGTAACCTCGTCGAGAATCAGATCATCACCGCTAATAATCTTCGTCGTGATTTTACGGATCCGGATTTTTTACAATCGGTACTCAACGATGTTAATTGCGCGGATTCGGCAGTTCTATGTAAAAAGATCGTGCTGGCTGAAAAATATCATTCGGCGGATACTACGGAAATTTTACTAATCCCTTTTACACCCAAAGGAGATAATTACCGGTCTTCGGCCTATTCGGATGTGGCGCAGCGTTTTGTCCTGATCAACCCGGTTTACATCCGGGATTTTACGTTAAAATATACCCTGAACGATACGGGTTCTTTCCGGCCGGTGCTGGAATTGATGTTGCTGCATGAGATGGGGCATTTTCTGCTGCGAAAAACCGGGGCATTTGACGTGGTTTCTAATTCGCCGGGAAGCGGACTTGGCCAGCAAAAAGATAATAACCAGCCGGAATACCTGACCTCGGTAAAGAAAGTTGAAATGTCTGCCGATTCGCTGGCGATCGACATGGTCAAGCGAAAGTTAAACCCCAAAAACCGCGCCTGCCTGGATATCGCTTTTTCCATTGAGCGCATCGTTCCGGGTATGCAGTTTATGTTGGCGGGCAGGCGGGCCATCGATCATTTCGGCGCGCCGGACGAGGGTTTCCTGCATGAGCCGAGCAACGACCACCCCAACCTGGAATTGCGGATTACCTTTATGAATTATTTTTTATTTCCGGGCGATTCTTTAAAGGCGATGATCGACAATTATTTATATGACCGGACGGTCGCACCGGTCCACCGCCAGGAATTTGACCCTAAAATATTCCAGGGGCAGGAGAAACGCCCGCCCGGCCAATAATAGTTAGGTGATGAAAATACCAAAACTCATTGGCATCTTTTTCCCCGGCCTGGTGGTTGCTGTATTTTTGTTTTTATCGACAAACTGTAAACAGGTGCCAGCGGATGTGATCTTAGCAAAGCACCTAATCAACGAACAGCTGACGACGGATGCGGACTCTGTTGTTGTTTCCCATTTACTGGATACGCTGCTGAGTGGCACGACCAGGCAAGGGAAGGTGCAGATCAACCGGCCATACGCGCCTTCAGCCATCAACGTTTACCTGATCGACGGCGGCGCGGCATTTATTAAAGGTGACCGGTACGGTGCGGATCGCTTAAGGGGGAATTGTTATTTTGCCGGGCAGGGTATTATTTTTATAGACGATACTTATCTACGCGGCTTTCTCGCCCGACACCAGGTGCGGCCCGATCCGCAAAATAACTATCTGCTGGACGATCAGGCATGTTTTTTCTACTGGGCCATCGGCCACGAACTGGCGCATTTGGTTTGTGGGCATCTTTCCGGACATTTCGATGCGGGATCCCTGGAACATTTTGTCAAAAGCTCCACGCTGGATAACAGGCAGGAGTTGCAGGCAGACTCTTTTTTTGTTCATGCCATTACTCACCGTAATAAGCTCCGGATCTCCGAGGAAAGGCTGATGATGAATATCCTCAATACAGAGATCGCTCAAAAAATAGGGCCTGTTCAAACCGTAGGTGTGGGACTGCTCTATGATTATACCAATGTACATGTGGTCAGTTACGCCCGGCAACCGACGCACCCGGAATATGTGATCCGCCTTTCGCGTATGCTGGAACTCAGCAGCAAGGCCTCAGGCGATATCGGCCTGAAAAATCTCGTGGGCGGCTTTATCAAGCAATTGAAGGAAGTTTCACAAAAGCCATAAGCCCGGTTGGTACCCTCATCAAAATTTGGGGAGGATAGGTGAATGTGATTTAGGCTCCCTACTTTCGGGTTCTGAATGTGAGCTGGAGGTGTGATGGAGCAATTTAGAAACAATGGTTTTTCCTTGGCCGGGATCAGGGAAACGGATATGGTGGGCTACCTGGCAAAGCTGGGTTTTGAGCCGGAGGGTATTAGAAAGAACGGCACGGATTACTGGTACCTATCGCCCTTACGGGACGAAAGTACGGCGAGTTTTCACGTGGATGCGGTAACGAATGCCTGGTATGATTTCGGGCTGATGGCAGGCGGGAATATGGTGGACTTTTGTTTGCGATATTATAAGTGCTCGATCCCGGAACTACTGGCCAAATTCAATGCTGATGTTTCGAGTGAACAACTAACGGTTTTTGATGCCGGGCTGCATGAGGGACGCGTCGGAAAAGAAAGTAAATTGTTGGTCACGGAGGTGCGGCCGCTGTATGCCTACCCGCTCAAAAATTACTTGCACGAACGGTCGATCCCAGTCGTTGTGGCCGATGGTTTTTGTACGGAAGTGAAGTATCAGATCAATGGCAATTCTTATTACGGGATCGGATTTAAAAACGACGCGGGCGGTTTCGAAATCCGTAACAAAAACTACAAGCAAAGCAGTTCGCCCAAGGATATTACTACGTTTTCTTTTGGCGCTGATTCGGTGCAGGTTTTCGAGGGCTTTATGGACTTCCTTTCTTACCAAACCTTGCACCCTTATGCAGCGCCGGGTACTTGTGATTTCGTGGTATTGAATGGAGCAGGGCTTTTCGACCGGGCGCTGCCTTTTTTAGAGCAGCATGAGCGGGTTGGGCTTTGGCTGGACACTGATGTGACGGGCAAGGCCTATACGCAATATGCCTTATCGATGGATCAGAAGTACCGGGATGAAAGTGGTTTGTATAGTCAGCATAAGGATTTGAACGATTGGTTAATGCATAAGGGGGAAGTTCAAAAGCTACGTTTGAAGCCGGGTTTGCGCTTGCCAGTGGGTTGATAGGTCGATGTTTGGTTTTTTATTTTTTTCCCTCACCGGTGACGGCTTTAGATTGCCTTGTGCGCAATCGGCAAGATGTACAATTGTTTAACAACAATTGAAATCTTGCCGCCCCCCTCCGAAGTCGGGGGCGGTTAGGAACCTGGTTTTGGATGTGTTCGGTTTTTTGTGAGCTGTTGATGTTGGAGGATGAGTGATGGGTGAGAAAGATACGGGCAGGAAGCGGATTATCGGGTTACGCCTGACGGGAGACGAATATGGCGAGCTGGAAAAGAACTGGAAGCGGTCGACAGTGCGCAAGCTGAGCGAGTATGTGAGGCGGCTTTTATTCGGTAAGTCTTTTACGGTGTTTACGCGTGACCAGTCGAAAGATGAATTGCTGGAGGAAATGGCTTTATTGCGGCGTGAGCTGAATGCTATTGGGGTGAATTTTAACCAGGCCGTGCATCGCTTAAATATGCTGGATCATTCGCCGCAAATGCAGGAATGGGTAAGACGTTTTGAGCGGGACAAGGAACGCTTTTTTGCAGCGGTGGAAAGTATTCAAAGCCGGTTAAAATTATTGTCTTCGGCATGGTTGCAGTAATCCATCAATCGACCAGCCTGCGCAATATATTGAACTATAATGAGCAGAAGGTAAAGTCAGGTTTGGCGGTCTGCCTGGAGGCTGGCTATTATCCGGTGGATGCAGCCGATCTGAACTTTCACCAGAAGCTGCGGCGGCTGGAAATGCTAACCGAATTGAACCAGCGGACGAAATTTAATAGCGTCCATATCTCGCTCAATTTCGACCCGTCCGAAAAGCTGCCGGACGAATTATTAAAGGAGATTGCAGAGGTGTATTTAGAGAAGATTGGATTTGGTGGGCAACCTTATTTATTATACCGGCATGAGGATGCGGGGCACCCACACCTGCATATTGTAACGACGAATATCAAGCCGGATGGCAAGGCGATACACCTGCACAATTTGGGTAAGCTTAAATCGGAACCTGCACGTAAGGAAATTGAGATTAAATATGGTTTGATTAAGGCTGAAGAAAGCAAGTTGCAGCGGGCTTATAAGCTTAAGCCGGTCAACGCGGCACGGGTGCTTTATGGTAAATCAGAGACCAAACGTGCCATCGGCAATGTGCTGCAAACGGTATTGCCTTTATACAAGTATGCGTCGCTGGCGGAATTGAATGCGGTGCTGCGGCAGTATAACATTATGGCTGACCGGGGCGAAGAAAACTCCCGAATATTCAGGCACAGTGGTTTGGTTTACCGGGTGCTGGACGAAAAGGGTAACAAGGTGGGGGTACCCATCAAAGCTAGTTTATTTTTTAAGGATACGACACTCAAATTTCTGGAGGGAAAGTTTGAAGCCAATAAGCAGGCAAAGGATGACCTGAAGGCAAAGTTGCGGTTAAAAAATGCGATAGACCTGTATTTTCTTGGGCGAGATAAAAGCCTGGACGGGTTGGTGGCGGCTTTGAAAAAACAAGGTGTGGACACGGTGGTACGGCGAAATGAACAGGGTTTAATTTATGGGATTACCTATGTAGACCATCAGAGCAAATGCGTGTTTAACGGCAGTAATTTAGGCAAGGCCTACAGTGCCAACGCAATTAAGGAACGTTGCCTGGAAACGGGGGCAGGTGAGGGGAAAAAACAAAACGGCGAAGCGAAAAAAATGGCTCAGGGCGGCTACGCAAACGGGGTGAAAGGGCGTGATTTTTTACCGGATTATGCAGGGGCTGAAGGTGGGAATATTAGTGGTCCCGGACTGGCTGAGGTGTTGCTGGATGCGGGCGGCCAGCGGGAAGCAATGGACTGGGAGTTGAAGCGGAAAAGGAAGAAGAAAAAGCGGTTGCGGCTGTCGCCGGGCTAAGTTTCCTGTTGATTTTTTGAGGGTTGAATTGTGCCCATTTACTCTGTACGGAGAGGGTGGTTAGCTATTGCCGTGCCCGGATTTTAGGGTCTGGTATGGCTGGATGATATGTGATTGCAGGTGATGAATGACGTGAGGATGATTAGAAAATTCCTGCAGAACGGCAGGATTGGGAGGGTGATTTATGCAGACGGGAGAAAACGATCAGGCCATGCGCAAGATCTTGGATATGACCAGGCTGATCAGCATAGCAGTATTGCTATTGCATTTTTATGAAACATGTTACGGGGCATTCGTCCATTGGCATTGGGTGTCGGCACTGACCGACCGCCTGCTGGCCAACATTGTCAGGACAGGGTTATTCAGTCCCTTTTTAAAACCGAAGCTGATCGCGCTGGCTTTCATGGCCATTGCACTGATTGGGGTGCAGGGCAAAAAGGATGAAAAGCAGACATCCAAATCTGCTTTACTCTACCTGGTCACCGGCCTCTTTTTTTTCCTGGTCAGCTATTTTTTCCTGTTGCTGCCGGTGAAAATGGAATGGGTCGCGCTGCTGTATATGGGCGTAACCGCTTTGGGTTACCTGCTGATGATGAGCGGCGGTACCATGCTGTCCCGCATTATTCGGGATAAGTTGTCCGGTGATATTTTTAACCGCGACCAGGAGACTTTCCCACAGGAGGAACGCTTGCTGGAAAACGAATTCTCCGTGAACCTGCCGGTGAAGTACATACTGAAGGGCAAGATGCGCCATGGCTGGATCAACTTTATCAATTTATTCCGCGCGCTGCTCGTGTTGGGTTCGCCGGGCTCGGGTAAGAGCTACTTTATCATTCGGCATGTGATCACCCAGCACATCCGCAAGGGTTTTGCCATGTTCGTTTACGATTTTAAGATGCCGGATCTGGCGGTGATCGCCTACAACACCTGGCTGAAATTTAAAGATAATTATAAAGTTGTTCCCAGGTTCTTTTCGATCAATTTTGATGACCTGTCTCGCAGCAGTCGCTGCAATCCTTTAGACCCTTCCGCATTGCTGGACCTGACGGATGCAGTGGAATCTGCACGGACGATCCTGCTGGGCCTGAACCGCGAGTGGATAAAAAAACAAGGGGACTTTTTCGTGGAATCTCCGATCAACTTCCTGACGGCGATTATCTGGTACCTGCGTAAATATAACGATGGAGAGTTCTGTACGCTACCGCATGTTATCGAGCTGATGCAGGCGGATTATGACAGCCTGTTTACCCTGCTGAGCACGCAAAAAGAAATTGATGTGCTGATCAACCCATTTATCAGTGCCTACAAACGTGATGCTGTAGAGCAACTGGAGGGACAGATCGCCTCAGCCAAGATTACGATGGCGCGCATTGCTTCACCGCAATTGTATTACGTTTTGTCGGGCAATGAGTTTACACTGGACATTAACAATCCGAAGGAGCCGAAGATCGTCTGCATGGGCAATAATCCGCAGAAAATACAAATCTACGGTGCGGTGCTGTCGCTCTTCACCAACCGGTTGTTAAAGATCATCAACCAAAAGGACAAGCTCAAATGCAGCCTTGTATTCGACGAATTCCCCACCCTGACGACGGATATCATACCCACAATATCAACCGGCAGATCCAATTTAATTTCGACCTGTCTGGGTATCCAGGATGCCAGTCAGTTGCGCAAGGACTACGGACGCGAGCAGGCGGATGTGATTATGAATATCACCGGTAATATGGCGGTTGGCCAGGTGTCTGGCGATACGGCTAAATCGGTGTCAGAGAAGATCGGGCGGATCATGCAGGAAAGGGAAAGCTTGTCCATCAACCGCAGCGATACCTCGATCAGCCGATCGAAGCAATTGGAGGCAGCGGTACCGCCTTCGCGGATATCGGCGCTGAGTTCCGGCGAATTTGTCGGCATGGTAGCGGATAACCCGGACTGTAAGATCGCGTTAAAAGCTTTTCACTGCGAGATCGTGAACGACCATGCTGCGCTTAAAAAAGAGATTGATGCTTATGTGCCGCTGCCAGAGGTCAGGAAGATCAATACGGCTATAGTGGAGCGGAATTATTTGCAGATCAAACAGGATATCCGAGACATAATAGAGATGGAAATGGAGCGGCTGCTGAGTGACCCGGAGCTTGCTCATTTAGTAATTAAAAAATAATTTTCAGATTGGTCTCGCACCTCTCATTCCATTACGGTTGCGGGTGTGGTGAGTTTCGCTGAAGTGAGCTTTGACGAGCTCTTTGCCCCATATTTTGCGGCCGGCTTGTTTGGGATTGGCCTGAAAGTATTGGTTTCGGGTGCTGAAGTGCAGATCGATTGCGGCTTTGCAGTCGTCGGTGCTGGGGTAGTCGCTATTGTGGATGACGGCCTTAGCCAGACCGCAGAAAACGGATTCGATGACGTTGAGGAATTGGGTGCAGGATGGTAAGGGTGCGGTTTTGATATCGGGCGCTCCTACTTGATTATGGTCTTCGATATAAGTTTTGAGTATTTTGGAATTATGCCAGCTGACAGCATCCCAGCATAGATATAATCTTTCCTGGTCGGCATATTGGGTAATGAGCAAATCTAACAGCTTGATCATTTCAAAAGTGTTTTTCTTTTGGGAATAGAAATGAGTCACCTGGTTGGTTGAAAGTTCTAAGGCAGCGGTACAGATAATGAAGCCTTTGCATTTTTGTTTTTCAGGTACAATGTCCGGGGAGGCAGCGATATGTTTGATGGTACGTCCGCCCTTGATACGGATACCAACAGGGCCGTATTCGTCAATAGAAAAGAATTTTTCATTGGGCTTCAAATGTTGCAGGATGTGCTGGATGTGATTGATCTTTTCGCGGAACTTCGGGTCCTGGCTGGTCAGCATATCACGGGATTTTTTATAGCTGTACCCAAGTGCCTTGAGCGAATGCGAAAGCTGCATATAGCTAACCTTGACAGGATAAATACGGTTGTAGACCTCCGTCAGCGCCAATATTGTCCAGCTTGTGCGGTTGATGCCGTAGAGCTTTGGGGTTTCGTGCAGCAGTTTGACCAGGTTTTCCTTACGCTCGGCGATGCGTTTAATTACACCCTCGTTTGTTTTGCGCGGCACCAGGTCAAATCCTTTTAACCCTTTGGCACGATAGGTATTTAACCAATCATTGGCGGACTTACGTTCGCAATCCGCTTTTTCCATAATACGGGCGACATTACAGCCTGCTAAAGCTGCCCGAAGCGCCGCTGAAATTTGCCAGCGGCGATGGTCATTCCCATGCCGCCATTTGGCCAGCACTTTCAAATCTTCTTCGGGGATATGATCGATAAGGTTCGGAGGCTCCAAACCCGGATGATCGACCAGCCATTTATAGTAAACATCCTTAAAAGGAAAATAACTATAACCTTCCGGATAAAGCATATGGTATTTTTGCCAAACCGGCTTAGCTTTCGTACCTGGCTTCTCGGCGCTGATCAGATCAGGCAGCACTTGCATCAATTCCACATATAAAGGCGTCGCCCGGTGCGCTTTGGCAGGTTCCGGCATATAGAAATCCATATCCTCCAGCCGCTCGGGATAGGTCGCCTGAATGCGTTCAAATTCTTTCAGATAACGCCAGGTCGTGATGGTCGATATCTTCAAATCGCGCGCCGCCTTGTAGGTATTCAAATGACCGCTGATGAATAACTTGCGCATTGCGTTCATTTTGACTTGGGAAATTTGATGGCGTTGCATGGCGGTTTCTTTTTTAGATAAACAGCTGGTCTGATGGATGGTTCTTGCCTTTGATTATATAAAAACTATTTTTTTCGCATTAAATTTTATATTTGCTTAACCTACCCCTAAAAAAATGCTTGTTAAACAACAAAACCTAAAGCTTTGAATTCGCTCACTTTTTTGGAATAAATCACTATGAACGCAAGCATGAAAATCAATATTCTACAAGCTTTTAATGGCGATGCTATCCATATCAACTACAAAGACGAAAAAGGGGCGTCAAAAAATGTGGTGATCGATAGCGGCCCTTCATCAGCGTATAGTAAGAAAGGTTCAAAAGGCAAAGCGGTTTACGGCGATTTTTTTGCCTTGATCACAGAGCTTAAGAGAAAAGAAGAATTCATTGATTTACTTATTGTTACCCATATTGATGACGACCATATAAATGGTTTGTTGAAATGGATCAAAACCGATCTGGAAGCGGACAAGTTGATCGGACAAGTTTGGTTTAATTCAGGAAAACTAATTGCCAAGCATCTTAATGAACCTGAAAACCCAGAACTCGAAATAGCGCTGACATTAGATGAAAATTTTGAGACAAGTGTTAAACAGGGAATTACTTTCGAGTCTTATATCACCGATAATGGCTTGTTTCTAACGGAAATTATTTATGCCGGTAAGGAGCTTGATTTTGGACCACTACATTTCGAGTTTCTTTCGCCTAACCCGCAAAAACTCAGTGACCTATTAGTATTGTGGAAAAAAGAAGCGCCTGATTACGATACCTCCGGTGGGCGTGGCGACTATACAAAGACTCTTAAAGAATTATTGGAAACAGACAACTTCGTTTCGGACACCCGTTGCGCTAATGGAAGTTCCATCGCATTCATTTTAAGCTATGAGACCAAGAAATATTTATTTTTAGGCGATAGTCATCCCGGTGTTATTTGTGAGCAGCTTAAAAAGATGAACTATAATGAGAGCATTCCATTACCTGTTGAATTCGTCAAGATTTCGCACCATGGTAGCGCAGCCAATACTTGCCCCGGCTTGTTAAAATTTATCGCTTCTGATCATTATATTTTGAGTACAGACGGATTACAGCACGGGCATCCGGACAAGTCGTTGATCGCCCGGATCATCGCGCATAATCCCAAATGTACTATCCGATTCAATTATCCGGAACTGATCGATTATATATTTTCAGAACAAGATTATCAGGATTTTCCTGATTTTTCCACTGCTGGCGTTAACGATATTCCAATGACAAATGACTGACCAATTCCGTCCCTATACAGTAATCGTCAATCAGGGTAGCGGCTGTTTGATTCAACCGGCCACGGATGCTTACAGCTATATTCTGACGGCAAAGCACAATATTACCAATGCCGGGGAAGCTTTGAATTTATTGCAGCGCTTTCAAGCAGGCAACAACACTTGGAACACCTTGGATATACCTTTTAATCCTTTGGCGTTTGGCGAAAATTATTTTCCTCATCCGCAGTATGATATCGCAATCATTAAGGTTAACAGGCTCCCAGGCTTAGAAAACATTTATAGAATTGATCAATTCGACTTACAACGCTATCATTTAACGGGCTATCCCGATACACGTAGAAAGGCTAATGTAAACAATGCTCCAAACTGGTTTCGGTGCGACTCCGATTTAACCATTTACGGCGCTAACGGTGGCGCACGGGAAGCGCAGATACCCGGTAATCCAGACAAATCAGAAATAGACGGACATTCCGGCGGGCCAATTTTAGCAGAACGGGATGGTAAGATATTACTGGCGGGGATTGAGGTGAGGATGGTAGAAGCAGTTGGCGAACAATTAGGACGCGTTGTTTTTTATCCAATGACTGCTTTTGATGAAATTGTGGCTGCAAATAATAATAAGCTGTCTAATATCGAGCCATCATTTATGCGTTGCTTTTCTTTCCTGACAAATGAAGTTTTTGAATTAGATGCCGGATTCTCCGCGCAAAACGTCTTGGGGATCAAAAACTATTTATTACATAAAGCAAGCCAAATCACAAGTGATGAATGCACTCCGGTTGCCATTAAGAATTTTTTTAATCAGCGGCTATTGTTAGACAAACAGCCGGAGGAAGTGCTGTTATCTAAAGAAATATGGTGTACTTGGTTGGAATTTCTGACCATCATGAATATCCTGAGGACTAATCCGATAGCTATGGCGAATTTGGAAGAAGTCTTTAATTCAGTCAGACTGTTATTTTCCGGTTCCTTAAAAGATTGGAGTTCGGAATTAACTAACATGGTTTACTCAGACTATAGGGGATTGAATGACAAAGGGGTTGTAGTGATCGGCATGAGCAAGCCGCCTGCAAATAATGAGTACATCATTGACGAACAAAAAATCCCGATGATAGCGCAAGCAAGGGCCTCAAGGGACCGAAATAAAATACTGATCAATGAAGGCATGAGTTTTCCTTTCGACCATTTCAAATTCGTGCATATCGATTATTTTAAGGGTCAGTCCATTATCGCGAAACATGCAGAGTGGGCTGCATTGACGACCGATGCGGAATTTTTACAAAAATTAAAAACGGAGTATGAGCAATTATTCACAGCTTAAAGAACAGGTATTGGGTTACTTACGGGAGATGTTTCCTGATATCGAAGTACAAATAAGCGAAGTGACCTATTGCGGGCAGATCAGCGTCGTTTTTATAAAGTCTCCGACACAGGATCGTTTAACCGAAATATGGAATGATATTTCCAATGCGGTAGCCATATATTATCAGACAAAGCTGGATTCCGAATTTGAGCGCTGGAATTTATATCTTTTTTACATTTTGGAATTAGAAGTAGAAAAGGGTTTGAAATATCGAATTGAAAACGATCCTGTTTCTAGCCGCAAAATTGTAATCGATAATTATCCTACCTTGTTAGATGATCTGAGCATGGCTGCAATTATCAGTCAGCATATTACTAATACCAATCTTGATATCAACGCGCAGCAGCCTGCTTCGGTACCATTTACGAAACACACAATCATTGGCGCTGAAGTCGATGCCGCATTAGCAGCGACAGGTAAAACCAAAGGTAAGAGCAGCATAGATATTGCTGAATTATTGACCAAAATTGAAAATCGCTTGAAGAATGAAATTTAAAAAGGTAGAGATACAGGCTTTTAGAGCTTATAATGAAGTTGGCGACGGAACTTTTGATTTCAGTATAGGCAATGGCCAGAATGCCGACCTGGTCGGTATTTATGCACCTAATGGTTTTGGAAAGACCTCATTTTACGACGCCGTTGAGTGGGGTGTCACCAAAAATATCCATCGCTTACTTAAGAAGCATAAGTTCAACATTGAACATGCTAAGTCTGAAAGAAATATTAACGGCAAGGCCAAGCAATACATTTTGCGCAACCGCTTTGCGAAAGATGAAACTCCTGGGTATGTCCAGCTATTCACTACTAATTCGGCAAAGCCACTCAAACGGGACATAGTTTTACCACGTGCGGGAAGCGTCGATTACAAATTCAAGGACACAGACACCATCAACCGCTATTTTCAAAAGGTTATTCTTTCTCAGGAATGGATTGATGCCTTTTTAAAAGAAGACGACGCAGCCGCACGTTACGAGACCTTTATCGAGTACTTTGGCAACGGTCAACTCGATGCCTATCGAAAAAAATTGGTCGAACTCCTCCTATCTAATGATAAGCAAATTGACGATTTAAAAGAAAAGCTTAAAGGCGTACAAAAGGAACTGGACTTTAGTGGTGATCAAAATATTCTTAAAAACCTAAACGAGCGAATTACCGCTTTGCAACCTGTTTATCCGCGCTTAAACATTATCGAAACCGAATTTACCGAAACGAATTTTGTAAATTTTAAAAACCAGCTTACCGAATTATTACAAGGACTAAGCAACCGTGTCATTGCGAACAATAGTCTTTTAGCCAAACATACAAGGTCGTTAAATGGCGACGAGCAGCTTCTGGGTGTAGAGCGTTATGAAAAGGCAAAAAAGGAAATCACGGCTTTACAGCAGCAAATCAAACAAATTGAAAATTTGTTGAAGGATTTTCAAAGTCAGACTACTTCAGATAATAAACTTAGAAGTAATCTCCTTGAGCAAACCAGCCAGTCCGCTAAACAGCAAGGCGTTGCGGAAATCATTGAGAAATTCCCTGTTTATCTTCAGTTAGCGCAAGACCGGATTACTAATAATGATCAAACCAAAATCAAACAGGAAGAACTTCGGACCAAACAGCAATTATTACAAGAAGCGCAATCCCAGCTGAAGAAATTAGAACTACAGCAAGAATCTCTTCAAAAATCATTGAATGATTTTGATCAGCAATTGAGAAGTGCTTCAGAAAAACAAGGCGGGCAAGCTACTTATGAAATTGAATATCTTAAATTAAGTCAGCATTCGGCTGACCAGTCCGAAAAAACCAAGTCGATTTCGGCTGGAATGACAGCGCAGCAAAATACGGTTGATCGCCTTGTAGCGACGATTAAAGACATTAATCAGGATAAATTCCCATCAGCCGAACATGAAGCCTACAAAAGCTACGCGCAGATTTTATTGGCGTTAAACGCCGGCAAAAACGAACAGGAACGGTTGCAAAAGGAAGTCGCAGCATTAAACAAGTTAATCAAAGAGCGCGAAACATTCAATCAAGAAATCCAGCGATTTGTGACCATAGGTGCCGAAATCGTAGATAAAGACCAGTTATCCATTTGTCCTTTATGTAGCCATGATCACGAGGAATACCAGTTGCTTGCTCAGCGTATTGCTGGAAACAGCTTGCTATCTGATGCACTACAGGGTTTATTGATTCAAAAAACTTCGCTTGAACAGGCTGCAGCTGTTAATGAAACTCTTCTAAAGAAAAACAAAGCTGATTTGATCGATCTGCTGACCAATGAACGCAAGGAAGCTGAAAAACAACTCAGCGAACTGCGCCCCTTACAACTCGAAGCTGTCCAAGCTCAAAAAATCGCCGATGATGAGATCGAAGAACTCAATAAAGTTCGTTTACAGTTTACCAGCTTATTAGGGAATTTAACCTACGATGAATACCGAACTGTATTGAATAAGAGGCTCAGCGAAACTAATAGGAGCCTGGCAACCTTGAGAGGCCAAATAGAACCATTGCAAACGACAATACGCGGCTATTTGCTGGAAATTGAAACGATCAACGCGGCACTTGGGGGCCTTTCGGCCCAATTAAAAACGCTGACCTTAAATGGTACCTATCGGGAAGTCTTGCAATACTTTGAAAAAAACTATCCTGGAATTACACCCGATAAAGAAACACTGGATCTGGAATTGCAAAAGATTAAACTAGTAATTGACGGACTTAAATCAGAAGCCACCGATTTAGAAATACAACAAAAAGCCTTAAGTGTGACACTTGGTGCTCATCAAAAAGATCAGGTCAATGCTAACCTTAAAATGGTCACTGCCCAACAGAAAGGCTTAGAGCAACAAATCAATGCCTTTGAATTTTTTGTTAAAAATGATAGCGGTATAGATCAGATTACGAAATCGGCCATCGAAGCAGCGATACTTAAAGTACAACAAGCGCTTATTGAAGATGACCGGCTTACTAATGTAATTACGCTGATCCAACAACAGCTCGAAAATATATTGCCTTATCTCCGCTTTGAAAAAGCTAAAGTATCTTTTGATGAATTGAAGATTCGCATTTCCTTTCTGGAAAATACCTTAAAGAAGGAACTGGAAAAAGAGCGTAAAAAAGTTGGCGAACATTTGCATAATGAAATTAAGGCATTCTTTTATGAGGATTTGATCAATGAACTTTATGCTAAAATTGACCCGCACCCGGATTATAAAAAGATCAAGTTTATGTGTGATTTTAAAGAAGATAAGCCTAAGTTAAATGTCTGCGTGTGTACGGAAGGTAAAGACGAACTACTGATTCCAAATCTTTATTTTAGCACTGCACAACTCAATATTTTAAGCCTCAGCATTTTTTTAGCTAAAGCACTTAATGTTCAGGATGATAATAAGGTACCGGTGGATTGTATATTCATTGATGACCCTATTCAGTCAATGGACAGTATCAATATTCTCTCGACGATAGACTTGATCCGCAGTTTAGTGGTTAATTATGAAAAGCAAATCATTATTTCAACTCATGATGAAAATTTCTATAACCTATTGCAAAAGAAAATCCCAGCCGATTTGTTTAAATCTAAGTTTATAGAACTGGAAACATTTGGTAAAGTCAAAGCTCAACTCAGTTGATCGACAAGCTTGGACAGTATAATCTTACTTGTAATTCAGTAAGGTTCTCCGCGTGAATGATCATATCGTTAACAAGCGCTGGTTTAATACGGGTAAGATTGGTGCCAATGTTGCGGATTTTTTGAAGGCGGTCAGCCGGCAAGGCTCGCGCCAGTATGCTTTTAACTTGGCACCTTTCTTCCATGTGCTGAACAATTTGTGGTTTAAAATCTTTAGGAGCCTGAATCCAGTTTTGGGGAAACTGATGCGCCGTCAATACCGCGGCCGAGATATTCCCGGCTACCATGTCATTATAAAACCCTGGAACACAATTCTCCAGATCCCATCCAAGTGATTGGTAAGCAATTTCCCGCTGATTGGGCTTCTGATAGATATTTTGCATCATTTGGAAGTTTTTAATACGTGCCATAAAAGTATCCACGGTACGCAGCAACAGCGTTAGCGTATTATTGTAGAGCTTTTCGAATGGTAGTTTATTACCAGCATCACTGACAATTACCACCGGACAAGCATAAGAACTGTTGTTTTGGGTGATCTTATGTACCCCTTGGTTATCGTAAACACCGCCATCCACCAGTTTCGGGTCAATGCTTTTTGCTTGTGACGGGTCCCTAAAGTAGCACTCCTCAACAGATATTGGCGTAAAGGCGAAAGGCACACAAGAGGAAGCGATCACGGCACGGGCAACCGGAAAATTTGCACCGTTAAATAATACCGGCGGCTGGTAGTAAGCGTAAGTAGAATCTTCCATTTTGCGTTTGGAGAAAGTAAAATGCCGCTGTGTTTGCAAGTTCGTCGCCCCTATCGCTATCTCTGGCTGTTCGCAAAGCATGCTGAGCGTAGCGCCCTTATAAAAAAACTCATCGTAAGCCTTTTCAATAATGCGGCTCAATGGTAATAGCTTAAATTGATAACGAATCACCAGAAAAATAAATACCAGTAGCGGTATAATTGAATATGAAGCAAATCTTGTGAAAGGCAACAAAATAGATGATAATAACAAAAGACCTAAAGGTATAGCCGCGCGAAGAAAAAGCCATGAGCGCAACACATAGCCGATCACGCTTTTTGTTGTAACTGCAGCAATCATTTTAGTTTCAAAATCTTTAAAGTCACCTTTGTGCAGGCAGTAGGCAGCACCCGTAATAGAGCCACCAGAAATAGTGGACAGCACATCGACCTTCTTTAAAACACCAAATTCATTTAACTTTTTAAGAGTACCAACATGAAAGCCTGCCGCACGGTATCCGCCACCGGATAAGGCTAAGCCAATTTTTTGATTTCCAATCATAATTAAATTTACATATAAAGTTGATAACCATTGTTATCGCCAGCTATCAACATCAGCGGCGGGAAGCCGAGAGCTTCCATCTCTTTTCTTATGCTTGCAAAAAGCATCTTGTCATCCTGGCTTGTCCTTAAAGAACATCTTTCTGGATGGGAATGCCATTCGCCCACATATTTTAAATGATCATATGTCTGTTTATCATATAATTCAAGTTGTTCTTTAACACCTTTGATACCCCGTACATAGGCGTTGGGAAACTCTTCACTATCTTCAGGCGATAAAATAGTATCGATAAGGTAAATGGTTTTACGCTCAAAATCATAGCCTCCGATCAGTATTCCGCCTGTTTCATTCGGTAACTTGGATAAACGATATTGGCTTATTTTGGCGATTAAAGCGTGGTCAATACATATTTTCCAACCATTTGCGCTATGCACCTCAAATTTGGGTGGTTCGTATTTAAATGAACTGATTTCCATGGTTTCCCTGTTGATCCGCCAAATACCGATAGTGGCCGAATCATGCAGTAAGATTTTACGGAACTGGTTGGATGCAATACCAGAAAGTATCGCTAAGTATTCTTGGGGGATCACCGAGGTTATGTCCCTGCAGGAATTAGAAATGCGAATACCATCAGCCGGAAATAAGTGATCATGTAGGCCAGATTCGTCGATCAACCTGCCGTAATATTGGTATTCCAACTTATCAAGCGTCAGTTTACGGGCTTTATCCTCTGCCAACATTACGAGATCACTGCCGCTCGGGCTTAAAAAAATGGAAATCCGGCGGGCTTTAACCTCCTTTTTCGCGGCCAAATTTCGGGCAACAGCCACCGAAGTCGAAATATCGACGATAACATCCGCCGACATTAAATGCGCCTGTAATAAGGGTGCATTTTCAGGATAAAGAAAATTTTCATTTAACGGCGTAGCGAAATCAGCCACATTCAAGAGATTATTGGCAACCGAAGCCACACCTTCCGTTTTAAAATTGCCGATATAAGTATTGTCAAGCGCGTGACGTACCAGGTTATGAGGCAATAGAAAATCATCATCGGTAATTACCCATTTTCCAAATCCCATCTTAGCCAGGTTTAGAAAGAATTGTGAGCCAAGTGCGCCTGCACCAATCTGAAAGATGGCTGCAGGCTTATTTGGACTGTCCTGTTTAGCCCCAGCTAGTGTAAAAGCAAAATCAGGTGAAAGCAGCTCCTGTGGGACCAGCATACTGATGCCCAGGTCTTGTCCAGCGTTTTCCAGCATTGTATCTTCAAACAAAATATCAGCAAATCCTATCGGTCCCTTTTCCCAAAAGCCAAGTGCTAAGCCGATCACATCCATACTATGGGTCGTCAGGAATGCATAATAATCACTGGAATGCGCGCCATGAATGGTATCTTTGGGTAACTTCAATAAAATAATTAGCCTTTGTTTAAGTATCTTAGCCGTCTTTGGCAAAGCGGTCAGCCTAGTGCGCAAAACGGCAAACAGATCGATCCCAGCGGCCTGCAAAAGTGTATGAAGATCATTCAGGTTAGCGGGCGTTCTGCCCATTACGCCATTGGGTTGTGCTTTGCCCTCCAGTTGGACCAGGTGATAATGGAAAGGCTCAAAACCCTCCAGGTTCAGGCGGTTGGCGATCAGGCTGATGCGATTTCGCTTCTGGTTAATACTATAAATAAACAAGGCCTCATTATCCTGGAGATTGTTCGGTATAATGATCGATCCCATATTAAAAACCAGTAACGGTTCAAGTGGCTGATCATCCTGATGCAGTTTCCCTTCGGCAGTCAGCGATAACCAGGTACGGATATCCGCCAAAAATTTGACAGCCCGCCATTCCAGCTTTAACTCCTCGTAGGTCGTTTCGTAAACGCAAATACATTGCGGTTCATCAAAATATAAGGCGTTCCGGTGTGGCACTTTCGGAAACGTCTTACGCAACGCATAAACCCATGGTGAACGCTGATCGGGCACGTCAAAATGAACCGCGATACGTTCCTGGTACCTAATATCATTAACGGGATTTTGCCCGACGTTTACATAAGTATCAAAAACGACGATCTCGTCTCCCTTTTTAAAAAAAGAATCACCATCACCAGTAATACTGATCAATTCAGTAATCACAGAACTCTTGGAACCCGAAATAGTACGGACAAAAGCTAGCGCTTTCGGCAAACGCAGCCCGCTCAACTGAACGGTTTGTGCGGCTGAGAAGATCGGGAGGTCAAAAAAATCATCCATTATTACCCGCTCTTGGTGGTTTACTGGTGTAGGCGAAAGCCGCATTGGGTTCCTCTTTGATCTGTAAACTTGCGCAGCGGACAGCGTCTATTTCAAAAGTCAACTCGTCCGGGTTTGCTTTTGAAGGGTGTTCCATCGTTACGAAATAAGCCCCGTTTTTACTTTTGGTGATACGCTTATAGTAATTGGCGGCCTGGAAATGCGGTGGCTGTAGCGTATCTACATTCGTGATCTCACAGCTGGGTGATATGATCCTCGCACGTCCATTACCCTGTTGCTCGATCAGCCATTTCACCTCTGCGTTCGGCACGGTTTCATTTGTGCCTTTTTCAGGGCCGATGGCTTTATAACTGCTATGGTGAGAAACGTGAAAAAAGTCCCAAAGTAAGCGGACTTCATTATGGTAATGTTTGGTGATCTTAACAATATCGGACCAGGCATCATTATCGACATCGGAGCCTAACAATAGTTTAGTTTGGCAGGCATCGTTAAAAGTTGCCTGTACCACTATCGATTCGTTATTACGGTCAATCTTTTGGCTATCGCTGGCAAAGGGTGAATGTGCAAAAAACTCGACACCATTCGCAAATAGCGAAAAACCTGGCACTAAGGTGCCCGCGTCGACAATGAGATGACAGATATCATCATAGCAAATATCCTCCTGAGCATCACACCAGTCTTTTAATTTCTTGGGGCGGGAAAATACGCGGATGCCTTTTTTGTTTTTAAGGCGGTATCGGGCCTCCGCACGTAAAATACGGGCATCGCCGTCTACGTTAGTTTCCACCAATACATTGGCAGGTACCCAAAGTTCCTTAATCTTTTTTCGCTCTCCTGATTGATAAAGCGCAGCGTGTTCCAGGTAGAAATATTCGGAAAAGCGACAAATATGATCATTGTCCGCATGGGTAAAACAAACGATATCAAAATCCCCTTCCTCGGCTTTATTCAGCACTTCGGGCAGGTTGATGCGTTTGTCATTAGGGTCGTCTTCGCAAAGCATATGCGCGTAATCGATTAGGATACTCTGATCATTTTCCAATTTGATCAAGGTGGTGTCTGCATTGCCAATGGGGTAAAAAGTAAGTTTATGAGCCATAATTCTTTAATAAAGTTTCCGCGCTACTTTATTAAAGGGAAAGACGCTTACCCTGCAACCGTAGTTCACCACTTGCGCCATATTTGCCTCTATGATAGTGCCGAAATGATCCGGTGGCAGATATTTGTAAACACATAGGTTGTGGGGGAAATATTTTAATTCTTAGATACCCGGCTCTATGTCAGTCTGTCACAAAATGTAATAATAATATGACAATTGGCGGTTAATCAGATATATTTACAAAACGTGTATAAAACCATTTCTAAAATAAGCCTGTTGCTGGTGGTGTTGCTGATAACGAGGAAAATTAATGCGTGGCGAGGAAATCAGTGACCACGACAATAGCCCTGAACGCCACCTATTCTATCGCTAAATCATTTAAAGATTGTGAAATATTACTCGATTTAGTATATTTAATAAACCAAAGAAAGCTATAAAAACCGTTAACAATACGTTAACAAAAAAAGAAAGGCAGTCACATTTTACTGTAACTGCCTTATTTTTAGGTAGCGGGAGCAGGACTCGAACCTACGACCTTCGGGTTATGAGCCCGACGAGCTACCAACTGCTCCATCCCGCACTGTATTGTTGGGCTGCAAAGGTATGATAACTTTTGATATTGAGCACGGAATGCAAGGATAATAAAGCCGGATGCCTGTAGTTGGCTCGTTTTAAGGTTTTAAATGTTCTAAAAAAAGCAGTAGTGATTACTTACATGTCGCAATACTAACAAGCTTATTAACGCGAAGCAGTTTCGGGGTATACGTCAGTCTGGTTATTGTCTGGTAACACCCGTATCGTCCGCATATACCGCCCCATGTAGTAATCATTCATAGTTGTCAGGGTTACACCATTGGCCTCGCCCGATGTGGAGTGGATAAATTGGATTGGTTCGCCGGGCATAGATACGATGATGCCGATGTGGCCGGCCCTGCGGGTGTGTTTTTTGGTGCCGGTAAATAATATCAGGTCGCCAAATTTGGCATCTTTTAAATCAACCCCACCCTGAACGTCGGTAAAGTCGACCGAACTCCTGGGTATCGAAATACCGAAATGATTAAATACGTAGTTAACAAACCCCGAGCAGTCAAACCCTTTTTCGGGATTGGTTGATCCAAACCGGTACCGGATGCCTTGCAATGATTTTGCAAAAGTTATCAATTCTTCGGGGCTGGCACAGCCTGTTGAAAAGGCCGTGTCAATAACGGGCCTTGTATATGCATGAAAATGTTTATGTCTTTTTGCAGATTTAACCGCCTTATGATTTTTGCGAACCGCACGTCGCGATGCATGTGCAGGGTTATTGGCCGAGATAAGAAAAAATAAAATGGTAAGGGTTCCAAGATAAATTCGCATTCGTAATGATAGGAAAAAAAAATGTTTTTATCTTTTTTTGGTAAAAAATTTAATGATTAAGAGCCTGTCTAAATTTGATTTAGATTATTTATGAATAGTTCTCGTTTTTAGACAGCCTCTAAAGAAACTGAAGAATCTCTGACCAAGTCAAAGAACGGATTCTTTTCGGTTTTTTCCTGATATTGGAAATACCGGCAGTACGGGAGGATTTCTTACCCTGTTTCGTATTTATAATATAGGCCGGATATTATATCCTGTTATAAATAAGTAACTTTTAAACCAGCCCTACGTAAAAAAAACAGGATGAAAAAGCTGGTTGTGGCTATTTGGTTAATTTTTTTATTTGGTGCGGCCTGCGCTTTATTTTGGTACAACGAATTTATTTATCAATTACCAACCCCTGTACCCAAAAACTATGTGCCTGTTTACCGGGGGCAGTTTATCAGTTTAAGCGGGCCGTTAAAAAACGAAAACAAACAACCCGTTTTCCTGCATTTTTTTAACCCGGATTGTGCATGTTCGCGGTTTAACATAACCGTTTTTAAATCGCTGGTAAACCAATATGGCCGCCGGATACATTTTGTGGTAGTAGTATTAAATAACAACTATTATACGGCTAAACAAATCCAGGATAAATTTGGCCTGGATATTATGGTAATATTTGATCAATCCATTGCTAAAACTTGCGGCGTATATTCAACCCCTCAAATTGCGCTGCTAAATTCGCGCCATCAGTTATACTACCGCGGCAACTATAACCGAAGCAGGTATTGTACGGATGAAAAAACAAACTACGCAAAAATGGTTATAAATAGTTTATCAAGTGCACAACCTAAGCCAACTTTTAACGACCTTGCGCTTACAGCATACGGATGCCGGTTACCCAATTGCAACAAATGATTATTTAAAAGTATGCATAATAAACTTTCATTACCTGACCAGCCTGATGCACTCCTTTTTGGTGTAAAAGAACGGTCAGACAGAATAATGAATTATTTTTTGATCGCCTATTTCCTGGTAGGGCTTTTTTTAGCAGGCTTTTACAGCACCTGGCTCATTGCCTTTGGGGTAGGTGGTATTTGCTTAATTGCCTACTATTCCACAAAATTCCTTTTGCCGGGCTCAACACTGTACCAATATGTTTTAAGTGCTGTATTTGGTTTATTTATGGCGCAATTTATTTACCAGATGCGCGGCATTTTTGAAATGCATTTTTTTGCTTTCATTGGCTGCGCGGCATTAATCACTTATCAAAACTGGAAACTTCAAATTCCTATACTTTTGGTGGTTGTTATCCACCACGCGCTATTCAGTTATCTTCAGGATGCCGGCCTGCCGGGCATATACTTTACCCAGCTAAGCTATTTTGATCTTCGCACATTTGGGATACATATATTTTTGACAGCGGTTATCTCTTTTATTTGCGCGTTATGGGCATTTCAATTAAAAAAATATACCGAATTGCAGATAGCCCAAAGTATAAAAATGACCGAAATGCAAAAGGAGGTACAATTTGCACTTGAGCGAAGGCAGCTATCTGAAGAAAGAAACAGAATTTTGGAAAGTATAGGTGATGCTTTTTTTGCTGTAAACGATAATTGGATTGTTACCTACTGGAACAATACCGCAGAAAAGGTATTGAAAACACCACGAAATACCATTTTGGGAAGGAATTTATGGGATGTATTTGAAGGGTCGGTAAATTCAGAATCATATGCCAGGTACCATGAGGCAATAACTTTGAAGCAATATGTACATTTTGAAGACTATTTTACACCGTTAGAAAAATGGTATGACATTAGTGCCTATCCGGCAGATAACGGCCTCTCGGTATTTTTTAAAGACATTACCGAACGTAAAATAGCAGACCTGTTATTACTTGAATCCGAAAAAAGATACAGTGATTTGTTTGACCTAAGCCCCTTGCCTAAATGGGTTGTAGATATAGAAACCTTGCGTTTTTTGGATGTAAATGCTGCTGCGATAAAAAAATATGGTTATAGCCGGGCCGAATTTTTGTCGATGACGATAAGGGACATCAGGCCACCGGAGGATGTTGCAAAAGTGGAACAAATTATAAAAGAGCCGGTTGGTCCTGATTTGCTGGTTAAAAGAGGAACTTTTACTCATAAAAAGAAGGATGGCGAACTCATTCAGGTTGATATTCAAAGCAGCAGCATGGATTATAGAGGAAAAAAGGCCAAGCTGATTATTGCCCATGATATTACCGACCAGTTGAAACATATCATTGAAATTGAAAAGCAGAATAAAAAACTCAAAGAAATATCATGGATCCAATCGCACATTATCAGAGCGCCGCTCGTGCGGATTATGGGGTTAATTCCGATTATAAAAAACCTTGCCCCCGATGATCCTGAAAGAGAAAAGATACTGGAATATTTAGCCCTATCGGCAAATGAATTGGACGAGGTTATTAAAAATATAACCCAAAAAACAAATAGTTAACAGGAAGGCCAAAGTTTTGTGGCGGCCAAACTCTGGCAGAGCAATTAAGAAGTTAAGTTAACGAAAGGCCGTCCCGAGAAGAGACAGGCCTCTTTTTTTGATTTATAGGGTATCCGGGAAACAGTGTTATTGTGTAAATATAGTTTGGGTGTTATTGAGTGCTTTCTGCTTTGAATTATCTCTTTGTTGCCAGATACACAATAATAAATCTGCAGATAACTAATGGTATATATATTAACCCAAGAAAAAATTAATTGCCATTTTTTGCTTTTTAAAAAAATAACAATTAATTTACGCTTAACTAAAAATTAAAGTTGTAATTGTATACAATTTATCGAATAATATAATTACCCGATAAATTATATTATTTGAAAAGCTGGCCAGCCGATTGCAGTTTTTAGGAAAAACCTTACGAACATTAACATAACACAAACACACACATGAAAAACAAGGTATTATTAACAATTGGCCTTAGTGCCGTTATTGCTGCGTCCGTATTATTTTCTTGTACTAAAAACAACAGCCAGCCAGCAAAACAAACAACAGCCGTTTCGGCAGATGTATTAAAAAAAATAGGTGATCTGGGTTTCAGCACCGATGAAGTTAGAAAACAAGGTGATAGCTACCTGGTAGAGGGAGATATCCTTTTAACCGCAGCTAATTTATCAGAAGCAAGCACAAGCCCCAATTTAAGGATTGCCGAAAATGAGCAGTACCGAACCACCAATCTGGTTAAAAGCCTGCCCCGTACGGTAACAGTATCTATTTCAAACTTACCAACCGTATATGGCACGGCAACAAACAATGCAATTGCACGGTATAATGCTTTAAACCTTACGCTCAAATTTCAGTTTGTAAGCAGTGGCGGCAATATCCAAATCATTGGCTTTAACGAAGGGCCAAGCGGTGGTTTCATTACTCTGGGCTCGTCCGGGTTCCCAACATCATCCGGCGATCCTTATAACCAAATTCAAATGAACACCAACGAACAGGCTTATGGCACCAATCCCGATGTAAATTACCTTACTTCGGTTTTACAGCACGAAATGGGGCACTGCATAGGTTTTCGCCATACCGATTACATGAACCGCGCATTTAGCTGCGGTGGCCGCCGTTCAAACGAAGGCAGTGCCGGTATAGGTGCAATTAACATTCCCGGTACACCAACAAAAGCTGATGCCGGCTCATGGATGCTGGCTTGTTCATCAGGTACCGACCGTACTTTTAATCCGAATGACGTAATAGCCTTAAATTATTTATACTAAAACATTTATCAAGTAATCGGGTACAATATTATTCACAATAAGGGAGGGCATTGCCCTCCCTTATTTTTATTTAACTTAAAGCATGGTTAAAAGGTTACTGCCTATTATTTTTTTTATTTTTTGTTTTAAATATTCCTGGTCGCAGCAAACCGCGGGCGACAAAATGATCAAAGACCTTTATTCGGCAACAAATAAAACATCTATTGCCGATTCTGTAAATTATTACGTAGTTAAGGTCAATAAACAGCCATTTGCGGCAATTGCAAATGCCCGGGTTATAAAAAGACTTTCATACAATTATTATATTGTAGCATCAGATAAACCCGTACAGCAAACCGGGAATATAGAAATAGTAGCCCCTGCAAATTCGTTTTGGAAGGCATCAGATAACCTTGCGCTGGCTACCCAAAAGCATCCCAATAGCAGCAGTAAGATTGCTGTTGATATTACGCTGAACAATGCCGCCGCGCAAAGTGAAGTAAAAAAATATGGTGAAATAACTGCCAAAAATGGCAATAGGGTAACGGCCAATATCCGTGTTAATAAGCTAAGCGAATTATTGCAGCAACCCTATGTTGTTTTTGCAGATAATACCCGCAAAGCACATACCGAACTGGCAATAAGCGATATTGACCTGGGCGCAAATACAATCAGTACAATACAAAGCATTTACCCAGCCATTAACGGCCAGGGCATCAACTTAAGTGTTAAAGAAGATAAATACGATAATGACCTTGATTTGCTCGGCCGTACGTTTGAATCTTTTCCCGCATCGGCTACAACTTCAGGGCATGCTACTACCATGGCAACACTTATTGGTGGTAATGGCAATTCATTTGTAAAAGGGCTTGGTGCTGCGCCCATGGTACGTTTTACGTCTGCAAATTTCATCAACCTGTTTCCTGATAGCACTGCTGTTTTTAAAACCTTTGATATTGGCCTGCAAAACCACTCGTACGGTACCGGCATTGAAAACTATTACGGTGCCGAGTCTGTGGCTTATGATGAGCAGGTGTGGGCAAATGACAGTATTGTGCACGTGTTTTCGTCGGGGAATATCGGGCTTAATGCGCCTGCTACGGGCGTTTATAATGGTTTAACAGGCGTAGCCAATTTATCGGGCGATTTTAAGCAGGCCAAAAATGTGTTGGTGATTGGCGGTACCGGCCGCACAAACATTCCCGAAGGTTTAAGCTCTGGCGGGCCTGCCTATGATGGCCGTATAAAACCCGAACTGGTGGCCGATGGCGAAGACGGAACATCCGGCGCCGCCGCTCTCGCGTCAGGAACCGTCGCCCTCTTGCAGCAAGCCTATAAACTAAAGCATGGAAATTTACCCCCTGTTGCTTTAGTTAAAGCAATACTCATCAACTCGGCCGATGATATAGGCAATGCATACGTCGATTTTAAAACAGGCTACGGCAAACTAAACGCACTGGAAGCCATGCGAACCATGCAGGAAAACAGGTTTAACATTGGCGCAATTGATAATGGAGGCCAACGCGATTTTTCAGTAGATGTACCTACGGGTACAAAAGAACTGAAGGTATCAATAGCCTGGACAGATCCTGCCGCCGCGCTGAACGCTCCCAACGCCTTGGTTAACGACCTCGACCTGTCAGTTTCCGGCCCTGATGGAAAAACCATTTTACCGTGGACGCTAAGTAGCTACCCCTCGCTTGATTCACTGCACAAACCGGCGCAAAGGCTAATAGATACCATAAATAATACCGAGCAGGTAACTATTGCAAACCCGGTAGCCGGCAGTTATACCATCCGCGTAAAAGGTCGCAAAGTGCCGTTGGGCCCGCAAAAGTTTTACGTGGCTTATCAATCCATCCAGGCAAATAAGTTCGAGTGGATTTACCCCGTAGCTGCAAGTCAGCTTTTTGCTGCCGATGGTAATTACCTGCGCTGGCAAAGCTCGTTCGATGCAGTACGGGGCAGGCTAAGCATCAGCTATGATCACGGAGTTATCTGGAAAGCCATCGATAACATAACACTAAAAAGTAATTATTATAACTGGCAGTCCGGGGATGTATTCAGTACAGCCATGCTGAAAATGGATATCGGTAACAACTCGTTTTTAAGTGCCGAATTCAGTATCTCTGCCCCGATAACATTGAGCGTTGGTTATAATTGTGCACAGGGCACTTTATTGCATTGGTCGCCGCAGCAAGGCAGTACCGGTTATACGGTTTACACCATAAAAGATAATGTTTTGCAAAAACTAAGTAATGTAACAGATACGTCGGTTATTATCCCTGCAGGGCAACAAACCTCCAAATATTTTGCCGTAAGCGCTGCAGGTAATGGTTTTGAAGGAATAAAAAGCTACACCATTGATGTTACCACGCAAGGCGTTGGGTGTTATGTGAAAACATTGCTGGCAAACGTTACAGGCAGTAAAGTTTTGTTAAATCTTTATCTGGGCAGCACCGTAAACCTAAAATCTATTACCTGGGAAAAAATGACCGGCCCGGCTTCCTTTAAGTCAATCGGCACATCGGCGGTAATAGCAAACCAGCTCAGTTACCAGTTTACAGATACAGCACCCAAACAGGTGCAATATTACCGGGCTAAACTAACCACCGCAGATAACCAGGTTATTTATACAGATACTGTAAAAGCCGTTGTGTTGCAAAACAAGCAATTCGCCGTTTACCCAAATCCGGTCGACAAACAATTTACCGTTTTAAGTGGCGATATCAATAATTACGATTTTAAATTATATGATGCCAGCGGCAAGCTCAGCATAACCCAAATACTTAATAACCTGCAAAATACCGTTCCGGTGAGCCTTAACCCGGGTATTTATGTGTATGTAATTTCTTTAGATGGCCATGTGGTGTATAATGGCAAGCTGATAAAGCTGTAGGCGTATACCTGAGGGTATTTACTGCTATTAATTACGCCATCATTGTTTATAATTGCCTTGTATCTCAGTGGCGCTTGGCTCAAAGGGGCATCTTTTTTTGCAGCCCTTAGTAATTGTTTTGCTTCGAATTTTATCGTTGTTTTATAAAGAGCGTCTCGTCCTCAATCAAAATCCGAAAAATCCCGTTCAGAAAAAAATCATCCGCACATCTGAAATCTCCACATCAAAGAATCTACTTCTTAGTTGTTATTTTAACAACCCCATTGATGCCTTTGTCGCCATATATGGCGGTTGCTGACCTGTCTTTTAATACATCAATACTTTGAATGCAGTTTACAGCGATGTTTTTTATACCGGCGGCGGCAATCTCTTTGCCATCAAGCAAATAAAGCGGCTCGTTGGTCTTGCTGTCTCTTCTCATGGTGAAGTAGCCTTTATAATCGGCATTGACGGGGATATGCCCTTTATTTGTATCCGATGTGGTTACAACCCCGGTGTAGGATGGCGAATTATCTTTTAATGGTATTACTTTGCCGGTTTTGTTTTCTGTGGTTTTGGCAGGCTTGTTATTATCGGCCAGTTTAAAGCTGATAGGGACAGAATATTGTACCCGCACAGCTTCGCCTTTTTGCGTACCTGGCGACCATTTGGGCGACATTGCCAGCACTCTAAGCGCTTCGGCATCAATATCGGGACTTACACTCCTGACAATTTTGTTGCCCGATAGCGAACCGTCTTTTTCAACCACAAATGTAATAATCACCAGGCCTTGTATTTCTTTTTTGCGGGCATCTTTAGGGTAACGAATGTTTGATCCAAGGAATTTGCCAAAGGCCTCAACCCCACCGGGAAATTCGGGCAAATGCTCAACAGATGCAAGTACACTATTTGTTGAATTGGGCGGTAATTCCTTAACAACAGGTGGGGCATCGCCTTGTTGGCCTGCGTCCGCTGTGTTATCGCCCTTTTCTAAAGTAAAGGCTATGGGTACAGAAAACTGTGTGCGTACTTTATGGCGATTTTGTACCCCTGCTTTCCAGGCGGGCGACAGCTTTAAAACTCTTATTGACTCTTCATCAATATCGGGACTTACGCTACGCAGCACCCTGATGTTTGACAGGCTGCCGTCTTTTTCGACAATAAAGGTGCAAATTGCTCTTCCCTGGATGTGCAGCTCCCTGGCTGTTGCAGGATACCGGATATTTGATGCTATAAATCTACCAAAAGCCCCAATACCTCCCGGAAACTCGGGCAATGTTTCTACCGATGAAAACACAGCATCGATTGTAGTATCGGCCAGGATTTTAATTTCGGTACCTTTTATCGGTTCGTTTTCACCAAGTACGGTTGATAGATTAACCTGTGCGGCCGGCGTAATAAAAATCTCCTGCGCTTTATTATTAATAGCCGTAACTGTTTTGCTATTATTAATGGTAGCTGATGATAAAATCAGCATCAATATAAATAATGGCGCCGAAAGGCAATATTTGATGAGCGAAATACGCTGCGATTTGTTTTTTTGTAGCATCATAATGCGCTGTTTCAATAAACTATGGTTAAAAAAAGGATTCACCAGCCGGTGGGTTGGCGCGTTAAACGTTTGGCTTAATAGTAATAAAGCGTAATCGGCTTTGCTGGTGCCGGCCTGTACGGCTTGCCTGTCGGCAATGTATTCGTGAATGTGTTTAATTGCAATACGATACAGGTAAACAATCGGGTTAAACCAGTTAATAATCATCACCATTTCTACAAGCAGCACATCGGCCGAATGCCATTGCTGCGCGTGTACCTGCTCATGCGCTTCAATAGCGGCATTATCAGCGTTATCTTCACTTAGCTTTACCGTTTTAAAAAAAGAATAAGGCACATCGGCTTTGGGCATTTGCATAACCCGGCGTAGTTTAAACAGCTGTAGGGTAAGCTTTGCCGATAAAATCAAAATGCCCAGTAAATACAGGAAAACCAATATTTCGCCCATTTTAATGTGGGTGCTTTCCGTTGCATTAAACCGGTATTGGATAGCAGGGAGGTTATAAATGGTATATTTTACCCGCTGGGTTATAAAAAGTTTTTGCACCCAATCGGCTTGTATAACAGGTATAAAAAATGAAAGAAGTGCGGCCGTGACAAGATAAATCCTGTTTAATTGAAAAAAGGTTTCTTTACGCAGCAACAAAACATAAAACGCGTAAAATAAAACCAGGTAAATGTTTACCAGTAATAAATATTGCCACCAGCTCATAACTATTTGTCTTTAAGTTTTTCAATCAGTTTCATGATCTCATCCGCCTCCTTAAGGTCAATCTTTTCTTTCTTCACAAAAAAGGAAAGCATCCGGTTAACCGAATTATCAAAGTATCCGCTCAGTAATTTATCCGATGCAAAATCCTGGTATTGGTCTTTACTTACTATGGGGTGGTACTGGTGGCTTTTGCCAAATGCCGTGTGTCCCACAAAGCCCTTTGTTTCCAGTATCCGGATAATAGTTGATACCGTATTATAAGCAGGCTTTGGCTCGGGCAGCATATCAATAACATCTTTTACGTATGCTTTTTCAAGTTGCCATAATACCTGCATTAGTTGTTCTTCGGCGCGGGTTAATTCTTTAATTTCCATGTGCGTTGTGTAAAAAATGCCAATGTTTATTTAAAATCACATCGGCTATCCAATTGGTTAATCTAAGTTAGAAACTATAAATCAAAATAACAACTAAAAACTTAGTTTTGTTTTATTAAACATTAAATCCGCATCTTCGTTATGTTACTTTATCCCAATTATAAATGAATATAACCTTTCATGGTGCTGCACGTAACGTTACCGGCAGCAAACATCTTATCCGCCTAAAAGATGACACCTCCATATTATTAGATTGCGGCATGTTTCAGGGCATGGGCGATCAATCTGACAATCTGAATGAGCATTTCGGGTTTAACCCCAAAAAGGTTGATTACATGGTATTATCGCATGCGCACATAGATCATTGCGGATTAATACCCCGTTTGGTTGCCGAAGGTTACAACGGACCCATTTATTGCACACCCGCCACGATGGACCTTACCCGCATCCTACTAATGGATTCGGCGCATATCCAGATGCAGGATGCAGAGTATAGCAACAAGCACCGCGTACGCAAAGGCCTGCCCCTGCTTGAGCCGCTTTACACCGATAAAGAGGCTATGGATGCACTCAGGCTCTTTAAAATTGTTGAATACAATGAAGAATTTGAGATAACACCACAGGTAAAACTAAAGTTCACAGATGCCGGTCATATTTTGGGCAGTGCAGCCGTGCATTTAGCCATTACCGAGGATGGCAAAGTTACCAACATTACCTTTAGCTGCGACGTTGGCCGCTATGATGATATGCTGCTGAACGATCCGCAACCGTTTGACCAGGCCGACTATATTTTGCTCGAATCTACCTATGGCGATTCGCTGCACAAAGACCAGGGCCCGATTGAGGATGCTTTACTGGAAATTATTAAACAAACCTGCGAGGTTAAGGGCGGCAAGGTAATTATACCGGCTTTTAGTGTTGGCCGCACACAGGAACTGCTGTATGCATTAAACGCCCTGGAGTTAAAAGGCTCATTGCCCGATTTACCTTATTATGTGGATAGCCCCCTATCAGAAAAAGCGACTGCGGTTTTAATGAACCACCCCGAAGTATATAATAAACAGGTTAAGGCCGTATTAAAGGTTGATGCCAATCCTTTCGGTTTTAAGGGCCTGCGTTTTATCCAGTCGACCGAAGAATCAAAGGCGCTGAACGACGACCCGAGGCCTTGCGTTATCATCTCCTCATCGGGCATGGCCGAGGCCGGACGTGTTAAGCATCATATTAAAAACAATATCAACAATAATAAAAACACCATTTTGATGGTTGGCTACTGCGAACCCAGCTCCCTTGGCGGCCACCTGCTTGCAGGCAACCATGAGGTACGCATTTTTGGCGAAATGTACCAGGTAAATGCCGAAGTGCGCTCGATAAGATCAATGAGCGCCCATGGCGATTATGAAGACCTGCTGCATTTTTTGGCTTGTCAGGATCCGGCGAAAGTAAAAAGGTTATTCCTTGTTCATGGCGAATATGACGTTCAACAACATTTTAGCGGCAAGCTAAAAGACAAAGGTTTTGACCATGTTGAGATACCTTATCAGCACCAAAAAATTGAGTTAAAATAGACGGAAAAAATTCTTTTATTTTTAGAAAATTTTCTATATTTGGGTTTAGATATTAAAAAGCAATGGCAAAAGATAAACCACAAACAGGCAAAAAAAAGGCCCCTGTAATTTATAAGGATATCGAAATGGTAAGCGTTGTAAATGACTTTGAAGGGGCCTATATCCGTCAGCCAAAGTATACGGATGCTATCAGCTTACTCAATACTTCAAAAAAAGGGCTGGAAGCAAAAACTGCCCTCGATTTTTTGGCATTATCGGGTTTTACACAGGATGAGTTCCAGGAAACATTTAAAACCACGGTTAAAACTATCCAAAACCATGTTAATAGGGATTTAAAATTGGATGCGTCTTTAAGCGAAAAACTACTTAAATCATTTGCATTATTTGATATCGGTATTGAAATATTTGGCTCCGGCCAGGCTTTTCATAAATGGCTTACTACTCCGGCTTACGGGCTTGGTAACCGGTTGCCTTTTGATATGATGGATACTATTACCGGCATCCAACTTATTGAAGAAGAGCTTATCCGCTTACAATTCGGCGATTTGGCTTAAGATGTTGGTTTATCGTATCGCACTCGAAAAATATGCGCACAAACTTGCCGCCCCGGGCAGGGCAGCCCGGTGGAATCCTAATGATGTGGAAATGATATATACCGCATCGCCCCGCTCGCTTGCCTGCCTCGAAAATGTTGTTCACCGGAGCCAGGCCGGGCTTACCCTTGTTTTTAATGTAATGACTATAGCGGTACCGGATGAGTTAAGCATCGTGAGCATAAAAAAGGAAGATTTACTGCTCAACTGGCAGGAATATGACCAAATGTTTTATACCCAGCAACTGGGCGAAAAGTGGATCAACGAAAATCAATCGGCCATATTAGCCGTACCATCCTCGATAATTGAAGAAGAGGTAAACTACCTGATTAACCCAAAACATAATGATTTTAAAGCTATCCGCCTGGTTAAGTCAGAACCATTTGCGTTTGATAAACGGATAAAGCAATAAAAAAGCGATGGGTTATCTCATCGCTTTTTTATTGTTGATTGCTATAATTCAATCAATTAAAATCCGCGTGCCGGTTGTGGCTTGGGCAGTTCTTTACGTGGTATCATTTCTGTGCGCTCACTGGTGTTGTACACAAACGATGCTATAATGGTTGCCGCCTGTTTCAAATCGTCTTCAATAAGGCGATCGTAGGTATCCTGGTTGCTGTGGTGTGTACGCGAGCCATAGTCAATAGCATCCTGTATAAACTGAAAGCCCGGAATGCCCACTGCATCAAACGATTGATGATCGGTACCGCCTGTGTTGCTAATGGTAACTGTGGTGGCACCAAGGTCTTTAAACGGCTCCAGGTACGATTTAAATATCGGCCCCGCGGCAGAGTCGCCCTGCAAGTAGATCCCCCTTATTTTGCCTGTACCATTGTCAAGGTTATAGTAAGCCGATAGCATAGCCTGCTCTGGTTTCAATTCCATGGTTTTAGGATCGCCAAAGTGGTTAAGCACGTAACCGCGTGAGCCAAACAGCCCCTGTTCTTCCGAGCTCCATAACGCTATACGGATTGTGCGTTTTGGTTTGAAGCCTATGGCTTTCAGGATGCGCATTGCTTCCAGCATTACCGCGCTGCCTGCAGCATTATCGGTTGCGCCGGTAGCGGCGTGCCATGAATCAAGGTGACCACCTATCATTACTACCTGGTCTTTCAATTTTTTGTCTGTACCTGGTATCTCGCCAACTACGTCATAACCTTGCAGGTCATCGGTAAAAAACTGGGTTTTAATATCAGCTTCAAGTTGTACCGGCTTGCCTGCATTTACAAGGCGTAAAATACGTTGAAAGTCTTCACTGCTGGTTTCCAGTTCAGGCGCTACGGCCTTTGCCGTATCGGCGTATGACGCGCCGTTAGTAGTAAACACGGTGCCATCGGTGCCGCGTGCCTGGGTTAGTATCAGCGCAACTTTCTCGGCCTGCAAGAACATGCCTAACGAAGCCCTAAAAGCACGCTGCTTACGCATGGATGCAAACTGCGCCGGGTTTGGATCAAATGCCGTACGCTGGCGGGCAGGGGCCATGGTAGCCTTTTCCATTTTATCAAGCTCCTCATCAGTGTAACGGGCGGCATCTGATTTAAATGTGCGTTCGGTAAGTGGTTTGGTATCAAATATCACTATTTTACCGGCCAGCTTACCTTTGTATTTTTCCAGTTCGGCGGCCGAATCGGCTTTTACTATCATTACATCGCCTTTTATCAAACCACCAGTACCTGGTGTCCAGGCTTTAGGGATGGCTATAATAGCATGATAGTATGGAACAGTAATAGCGGCGTAGTTTTTTTGGACTTCCCAGCCTTTACCAAATTTGCCCCATGATTCTAATTTAGCGTTGGCTATGCCCCAGGCTTTCAGTTGTTCAACAGCCCAGTTCTGGGCCCTTTTTAGCCCCGGCGAACCCGACAGGCGCGGGCCGGACACATCGGTTAAGTAAAAAGCAGTTTCCATTACTTTAGAATGGTTAAGGCCTTCTTCGCGGATTTTTTGAACCACAGCAGGATCAACGGTTTCCTGCGCCAACAGATGTACACTTATGCCCGCAGAAAGCAGGCATAAAAAAAATAGTTTTAGTTTCATAGTTAATAATTAATAAGATCAGTTAATAACAAACCTATTTATTAATCGACAAAAAATTGCAAACACGCTTTAACAAAGTTGTTACATATATAAACTTTTGCTGTATATTTGATTCATGAACGATTTTAAATCAATCGCTATCTCTTTTCTCTCGCAGCAGCTCACGCGCCGCTAAATCTATTGTCGCTATTGACATAGCACGCCCAATTCCCTGTTTAAATAAATACTAAAACTTACAGCCGTGAAGAAAATCTCCACCTTATATAAAAAAGACCCAAACAACTTAGGGCGGGTAATTAATGAAATTAACTCCGAAAATGAATGGGCTACCTATATTGGCATTGCAACCCGTAAATATGACGGGACTGCCTGTGCGATCATAAACGGAGAGCTTTATAAGCGCTACGATGTAAAAAAGGGGCGGGCAATACCGCCAAGAGCTATAGCATGCCAGGAGCCTGACGAGATAACCGGGCATCATCCGCATTGGGTTAAATGCAGCATTGATGATCCGTCAGACCGATATCATCTTGAAGCATTTGATAAGCTTGAAGAAAAAACTGATGGCACCTATGAATTGTGCGGGCCAAAAATCCAGGGTAATCCAGAGAAACTTGAAGGTCATTTATTAATTCCACATGGTAAAAATGAGATAGCCGTTAATGTCTCCTTTGAAGAAATTAAGTCGATGTTGCTTGAAACCAATATTGAAGGGATTGTTTTTCATGCTAATGATGGTACCGGAAGAATGTGTAAGATACGCAAATCTGATTTTGGTATAAAACGATGAATTAATAACAACTATAGCCATGTTACAAAAAGCCATCCCCATCCTGGCATCATTAAATGCAGCAGAAACCATAAAATTTTATACTGAAAAGCTAAACTTTGCATTAGTGGCTAATTGGGATGGATATGTTATTTTTAACCGGGATGAAATCACCATCCACCTTTGGCCTACCGATGACCCCGAGCTTCCTAAAAATACCGGCTGTTACATCAACGTAACTGAGGTTGATAAGCTATACGCCGAATATACCCCTAAAGACATAGTACATCCCAACGGCAAACTTAAAAACATGCCCTGGAAAAGGCGTCAGTTCAGCATTTTGGATAACAATGGAAATATTATTCATTTTGGAGAGGATACTTCGGGCGAGGCGTAAGAAAGTAAAACGATTTGCACGTGTGAATATCACGTTGATTATTTCCTCGCGCCAAGACGCTAAGGCGCAAAGAAAAATAAGAAGATAGATTGGTGTCTTTGCATGAAATAAACTACTATCCCGGATTAATTTTGATTTGATGAACGCTAATCAAAAACTTCCACATCATCGTCATGCAATGCCCAAACCATATAGGGGTGGGTATCGGCATGGTAAATATGGCCATCGGCCGAAATGCCGATAATGCCGGCAAAGCCATCGTATGGTTTCATTTCATCTAACGTTTTCTCGGTAGCAACCGAAATTGGCACACCATCAGTAACCCTGGTAACAATTTTTGAGGCTACCGAGCCGCTTACAATGTCTTCGCCAACACCAGTACAGGATACTGCTGCAAAACCATTGGCATAATTACCCGCAGTAGTTGCCGAATCACTCACCCGGCCAGGAATTTCGAAGCCTTTACCGCCTGTTGATGTCGCGGCGGCCAGGTTGCCATAAAGGTCAAGCGCCACACAGCCAACAGTGCCCAACCTGATGGAGTCACTCAACTTTTTCTCGTACTCATGCCTGCGTTGCGGGGTTTCGGGATTGTAATAGGCTATGCCATTATCGGTGGCAAAATCTTTTGCGCCTTTGCCGCTCAAAACACGGTCATCATAAGCCATTAGCTTTTCGGCTATACATATGGGGTTTTTTACATCCTCGATATTGATAACACCAGAAAACTTTTGCGTTTTACCATCCATTAATGATGCGCTTAAACGGATTTTGCCATCACTCTGAATCTGTGAACCGGTACCGGCATTAAACAGGTCGCAATCTTCCAGCAGCCTAACGGTGTACACAACGGTTTCCAGCGCGGTATGATTTAACAGGTATTTATGACCTGCCTGCACAATATCTTTCAAAGCCTGTTGTTTGGCCTGTTTTACTTCCTGGTTAGTTTGCGATTCGCTAAAAAAACCGCCATGAATGATGATCTTCATTTTGAATAATTTAGATGATTCAAAAATTAGTGTAATATAAACGCTTTGGGATAGGTTTATTAAAAAACGGCCCGGCTAAGCTCTCTCCTTTGGAGAGGGTTGGGTGAGGCTTTATTGCAAAAGGTCGCTGTCGGGCGCGTGTATAAACACCCCCTCTTCCACCTTAACTGTCTTTTTAATCAATAAGCGATGTTGTGCCAAATCGTATTTATCATAAATAGACATGACGTGTACTTTCAAATTTTCGATAGAAACCGGCGAGCCAATTTCTACATCATAAATATTGGTAGCAACAATATTCCTGCCATCCACCAAAATAATTAAGCCCGAACCAATGGCTTCCATTACACTGCCTTCGGTTATCAGCAAGCCTGCATCTTCGCCCAGGCCAATACCTAAAATGCCGGGATTTGTTGCTACGGCGTACATTAACCGGCCTATACGGCCGCGTTGTACAAAGTGCGTATCTACTATAACAGAATCTACAAAACCTAATCCTGCTGTTATTTGCACTTCGCCTTTAATAAGCGCCTCGTTACTTTGGCCACGGTAAATCATATGGGTTGATGCTGCCGCAGCGCCTGCCGATGTGCCGGCTATTACAAAATTTTCGTGCTGATACCTCTTTTTCAGGATCTGTAAAAACTCCGTACCGCCAAAAATGGCCGTCAGCCTTAATTGATCGCCACCGCTAAACATAACCACATCTGCTTTGCGTATGCGGTCTAAATATTCTTTTTTTGCTGCGTCCTCGCGGCTTTTAATATGCAATACATTAACGTGGGTAACATTAAGCTGCCCAAATGCTTTAATATATTCTTCGCCCACCAGCTCCGGAATTTGCGATGCCGTGGTAATAACTTCAATTAATGAGCCATGGTGCTTGGCCGATTCGGTAATAATCCGCTTTAAGATGCCCTGTTCAAAAAATTTAATATAGTCAGGCTGCAAAATGTGTTCCTGTATGGTTACGTTGCTCCCCATATCAACCGCGCCGCCTATAATTATTAGTTTTCCTTTCGGGACAATCATGCTTCTTTATTTTGTTTACAATATCGATCGTTCTGGACAAAGCAAAAAGGCTAAGTACCGATAAAACAACTCAGCTAATCAACTTAATCTAATTCAATCAACCAAGATTAACACAAATTACGATAAAATGAACCAAAAACACAGTCTGTTATCAACAAATAATGCCTTTTTAGCCTTAAAAGTTTTATTACACTATTAAGTTTTATAGTTTTAAAGAAATTAAGCCCTTAAAGAATTTTGTAACAAGCCTATGAAGATTGAGAATATACAAGTGTTGCGTGGTCCGAACATCTGGAGCATAAACCGCAAAAAATTAATACAGATGCGGCTTGACCTGCAGGAGATGGAACATAAGCCAACCAACGAGATTGATGGCTTTTATGAGCGTTTAGAAAAACTACTCCCCTCGTTATACTCGCACCGCTGTTCGCCCGGAGTACCCGGCGGTTTTTTTCAACGGGTTATTGCCGGCACCTGGATGGGGCACGTTATTGAGCACATAGCCCTTGAAATACAAACCCTTGCCGGCATGGACACAGGCTTTGGCCGCACCCGCGAAACTAAAACGAAGGGCGTTTACAACGTGGTGTTTGCTTATATTGAAGAGAAGGTTGGCGCCTTTGCGGCAGAATCGGCCGTGCGGATTGCCGAGGCCCTGATAAAAGGCGAAGACTATAACCTGGAGGCTGATATACAGGAGATGCGCGAGATTCGTGAAAATACCCGTTTGGGGCCAAGTACAGGATCAATTGTAGAAGAGGCTATTGCAAGGGATATCCCCTGGATCAGGCTTAATAATCAATCATTAGTACAGTTGGGCTATGGCAAAAACCAGGTACGTTTCCGCGCTACCATGACCGAGAAAACCAGCTGCATTGCCGTTGATATTGCCAGCAATAAGGATGAAACCAAACGAATGCTGCAGGAGCAAGCCATCCCGGTTGCCAAAGGAATTACCATATCGTCTGTTGCCGGGGTGGCCGAAGCTATTCGCAAAGTGGGCTTCCCGTTGGTATTTAAGCCGCTGGATGGCAACCACGGCCGGGGGATTTCTATCAATATCCGTACAGAAGAAGAAGCTTTGGCCGCCTATGAGCACGCGGCCAAAATATCGCGAAGGGTTATTGTGGAGCGCTTTATTACCGGTTATGATTTCCGTGTGCTGGTAATTGATAATAAAATGGTTGCCGCCGCCCTGCGTGATCCGGCCCATGTTATGGGCGATGGTACATCAACCATACAACAACTGATTGACAAGGAAAATACCGACCCCCGCCGCGGTTACGGGCACGAAAATGTATTGACGCTGATTTCAATTGACCGGGACACACTCGATCTGCTTGAAAAAAAGGGCTATACCCTTGATACGGTACCGGCCAAAGGTGAAAAAGTGTTTGTAAAATCCACCGCCAACTTAAGCACCGGCGGCACATCTGTTGATGTTACCGACCATGTGCACCCGCAAAACGTTTTTATTTGCGAACGCATATCTAAAATAATTGGTCTTGACATTTGCGGCATTGATATTATGGCCGAAAACCTGCACGAGCCCCTTACCGAAAATGGCGGTGTAATACTGGAGGTTAACGCCGCACCAGGCTTTCGGATGCATATTGCACCAAGCGAAGGCCTGCCGCGCAATGTTGCCGGGCATGTGTTGGATATGCTTTATCCTCCGGGAAAGTCGGCACGTATTCCTATTATTGCCATTACCGGCACCAACGGAAAAACAACAACAACCCGCCTGATAGCTCATATTGTAAGAAATAACGGACACAGGGTGGGCTTTACCACATCTGATGGGATTTATGTACAAAATACCATGATGCTAAAGGGTGATACCACCGGCCCGGTAAGCTCGGAGTTTATCCTGAAAGACCCAACCGTTGACTTTGCCGTATTGGAAACCGCCCGCGGCGGAATCCTGCGCTCGGGACTGGGGTTTGCCTTTTGCGATATTGGTGTAATTACCAACATCCAGGCAGATCACCTTGGCCTGGCAGACATTCATACACTTGACGACCTGGCAAGGGTAAAAGGCACCGTTTTAAATTCGGTAAAAAAAGATGGCTGGGGCGTTTTAAATGCCGATAACGAATATTGTGTACGCCTGGGTAACAAAGCCGATTGTAACATAGCTTATTTTAGCCGCAACGAAAACAACCCGATCATTAAAGCGCATTGCCGCAAAGGCGGGATAGCCGCCATTTGCGAGAATGGCTTTATCACCATTCAAAAAGGCGATTGGAAGATCCGTGTACAACGCACTATCCTTATCCCGCTAACTTTTGGCGGTACGGTGCCGTTCATGATCGAAAATGTGCTGGCTGCAACGTTAGCTACTTTCCTTTGGGGATTCAAGACCGAGGATATCAAAATGTCGCTTGAAACCTTTATTCCATCGGCAGCGCAAACGCCAGGGCGTATGAATATTTTTGATTTTAAAGATTTTCGCTTCATGATTGATTTTGCCCATAACCCCGATGGCTTTAACGGCATCAAGGAGTTTTTAAGGCATATCGATTCTCCATTGAAAATTGGCATTATAGCAGGAACGGGCGACAGGCGCGATGACGATATTCGTGAGGTTGGTAAAATAGCTGCCGAAATGTTTGATTACATCATCCTGCGCCAGGAAAAACACCTGCGCGGCCGTACCGAAGAAAACATATTAACCCTGCTTAAAGAAGGTATTTATTCTGTTGACCCCAATAAGCCTTGCGAAGTAGTATCAAAAGAAATTGACGCCATTAAACACGCCATGAGCATGGCCAAACCAGGCAGTTTTATAACCGCCCTTAGCGATGTAGTTGATAACGCCATCGAAACCGTACAAAATTACCAGGAGCAGGAAAGGAACGGATTGTTTAATGCCTAAGGCCAGCCCCCAAACGCGGAGCCCCCTCCGCCCCCTGAAGGGGGTACTTTTTGATTGGTATGTTTTGCTTCACATTTATTAAATATATTTAAACACCAAAGCCCGATTCGAAAGAACCGGGCTTTGGTGTTTATGCCTTTTAAAGGTACCCCCTTCAGGGGGCGGAGGGGGCTCCGCGTTTGGGGTTACCCCTTCACTCTCTCCACATAGGTTCCGGTAGCGGTATCAACCTTTACTTTATCGCCAATGTTAATGAAAAGTGGTACACGAATTTCGGCACCGGTTTCTACAGTGGCGTTCTTTTGGGCACCGGTTGAGGTATCACCTTTAACAGCAGGTTCGGTATAAGTAATTTCTAACTCGGCCGATCCTGGGATTGAACCCATGATAGGCTCATCACTTTCAAAGGCCACTATCACGTTCATCCCCTCTTTTAAGAATTTAACCGCCGGGCCAAATAAAGCTTTTGGTACGTTATGCTGATCGTAAGTGGCGTTGTCCATTACTACTAATGAATCGCCATCCTCATATAAATATTGATAATCGTTGGTTTCAACACGGGCTATATCAACCTCCTCGTCGGTGCGGAACCGGTATTCAACCAGTTTTCCCGATTTTACGTTACGCATACGGGCCTGGTAAAATGCACGCAAGTTACCTGGTGTACGGTGTAAAAATTCCTCTACCTGCACTAACTCGCCATTAAAGCGAAGCACATTTCCATTTTTAACATCTGATGCTTTGGCCATAAAATAATATTGAGGCGCAAAATTAGAAATTAGATTTGAGATGTTAGATATGAGATTTAAGATTTTTACCGGGTAGATAATCAACACATTACACCAGACTTTCCGAAGAAGTGCCGATGAAAAACAGCCAGGAGAGAAGTATCTGGGATTTTAACTTTTAATATTATCAAAAGTGTTGTGTTGCGCTACGTGTGAAACAGAAAAAATATTACCAATCTAACAATCAACATATTGCAAATTGTCATAAAATAAAAAAACAGCAGGCCAGGGATATCTTTCGCATTCCATTCTGCGCTTACCTGTCACGGCAGGGGCAAAAGCGAGATGAACGCGGCAGTGGCGATTCATTGTTATTGTGTACGGTGATCTGTAATTAGAATAATACGGGGAATAGCTTAGTGTGTGATGATTATCTATGGCATTAATTTAAATATCCCGTACTACCAACTCAGCTACTTCCTCGCCCACCAAACTTCCCATAGCCACTCCCATACCGTTACAGCGCACCGCGCAGAAAACATGGGGTTGTATCGATTTCACTATCGGGCTTAGTTGTTCGCCAAAGCCCATGATGCCGCTCCACCAGTAATCAATCTCTGCGTTTTGATTGGGGAGAATAACCCCGGCCAAATATGTTAAGAGTTTTTCCTTAACCTCGTTGGTATGCCCAAACTCCCAGGTTTCTTCGGCCTTATAATTCAGGTTGCGGCCACCGCCAAACAGCACACGGTTATCAATGTTCCTAAAATAATAGTATCCTTCATTAAAATGATAGGTACCCTTTAGTTTTAAACCGGCAACTGGCTTTGTAATCAATACCTGCCCCCTGCCCGGAACTACATCCAACTGCGGATACAACTGGCTGGCAAATGCATTGGTGGCCAGTATTACCTTGCCTGCCTTAAAGGTACCCTGCGTGGTTTGCAACCTAATACAAGTGGCCTCGTGCTCAATTGCCGATACATGTACATTATTTAAAACCAATACGCCCAGCTCATATACTTTATACAATAAAGTCCGCATCATTTTACCGGTGTCAATCTGGCCTTCAAAGCGGTTGTAAATTATGTTGGCTACATTATTAAAGCCAAAACCTGCAATTTTTTCATTCGCAACTGCATAAATGTCAGTGGTTCCGATAATGGGCTGCAATAATTTATTGAGGTGATCAACCTGATCCAAAGCTATGTTTGCGGCTACGGATTCATCAGTCATAAACAGTTCATGTCCGCCGTGTTGATGGTAGCCGATGTTTTCATCGACCAGGTTTTGCCGCAGGCGTTGCAGGCCGCGCCACTTATAATCAACCAAATGCATAGCCTCTGCTTCCGACGAACGGTTTATTACCTCAATTTGCTCGCTAACTGTACCAAAACAGGTAAAACCAGCGTTTTTAGTACTGGCTCCGCTTGGTAAAAAGCCCCGCTCAAGCACCAGTACTTTAAGCAATGGCTGCTGCTTTTTTAAATGCAGGGCGGCACTTAAGCCCACAAGGCCGCTGCCTATAATAATTATATCGGCGTTATCAATAAAAGAAGTTCGCTCCCAGTAGGAATACATTTTTTTTAAATTCAAAAGTAAAAATTCAAAAGTAAAAAAGCTGCAATTGGGCAATACATTTGATATTCACTTTTGGCATTAATCGGCGGATCGGAATGGTTTTTGAATACAATGAGTTATAAATTCAGGTGAAGGTACGTATACACATTAAGCGGCCCCTGCCATATGCTAATCATTTTTGACTTTTTAATTTTGACTTAACAAATGAATCATATATCATTTATAACAGCCTATTATATTGGATACAACTCTGCCTGGTTCCTGATGATCCTGGTTGCCATTGTTAGCTTTATAGTACAATGGCGTTTTAAGAGTAAATTTAAACACTACTCAGAAGTGGGGTTGCTATCCGGTCTGTCGGGCCAGGAGATAGCGGTTAAAATGCTGCACACTCACGGCATATTTGATGTACAAGTGATAAGTGTTGAAGGCCAGCTTACCGACCACTATAACCCCGAAACCAAAACTGTTAACCTGAGCCCGGATGTTTTTTACAGCCGTAGCGTTGCCGCAGCAGCGGTTGCCGCCCATGAGTGCGGCCACGCGGTACAACATGCCCAGGCTTATGCATGGCTTAGTTTCCGGTCGGCCATGGTGCCGGTTATTAACATTGCATCAACCCTAACGCAATGGACGTTGCTTATTGGTGTGATGCTGTTGATTTTTTCGCACAATCCTTTTGTATTGGCAGTTGGCGTTGCAGCGCTGGCATTAGTTACTTTTTTTAGTTTTATAACCCTGCCCGTTGAGTTTGATGCCAGCCGCCGCGCACTGGCCTGGCTTAACAATAACTATAGTATTGTGCAAACCACCGAAGAGCATGAACAAGCCAAAGACGCCCTTTGGTGGGCCGCCATGACTTACGTTGTAGCCGCCCTTAGTTCGCTGGCAACCTTGCTTTATTACGCATCGTTTTTGTTTAACAGGCGTAATTGAGGCGAAGCCCCCCAGCCCCCTGAAGGGGGAGTTTTTTGAATTGCATAGTTAAACCTGGTTTTTTGCCGGGTTTTATTTTGTTTATAAATGAACTACATTTATATATTGAAGTTCCCCCTTCAGGGGGTTAGGGGGCTTTATTTACATTTCGGTGTAACCTAAGTAAAAGCCCTGTTGTCAGAGCGGTTGTAACACATGCAAAGCAAGCTTTCAGATATCGATCTTATTGAACAAATACTGGCGGGCAACCAGCAGGCATACGCCGACCTGGTGAAGCGGCACCAGCGTTTTGTGTTTACGCTTGCTTTGCGTTTTTCAAAAAACCGGGAGGATGCCGAAGAGATTGCACAGGACTGCTTTATAAAGGCATACCGTGCGCTGGCCTCGTATGGCGGGCAGTCAAAATTCAGTACATGGCTGTACACTATTGTGTATAATACAGCCATGACATTTTTACGAAAGAAAAGAGTAGCAACCGATTCAATAGATGACGAGGCTACCTTTATACAGGTGGAAAACAACGAGTCGGCTTATGATGCCCACAACGTGGAAAATAAATCGCGGTCGTTTTACCTTAACCGGGCCATAGCGCAGTTATTGCCCGATGATGCCACCATTATAACCTTGTTTTATAAAGGCGAGCAATCACTGGAAGAAATTGCCCAAACCCTGGGGATGGAAGCCAATACGGTTAAGGTAAAACTATTCAGGGCGCGCCAGCGTTTGAAAGATAAGCTGGAGCGTAATTTAAAACATGAGGTTAAAGAACTGATATGAATACCATAGAAGAACAACTCTGGAACTATATTGATGGCAACTGTACGCCCGCCGGGCAGGATGCTATTGCCCGGCTTATTGAGCAGGATGAGGCCTACAGCAAAAAATACCAGGAGCTACTGCAGCTAAACCTGGAATTTGCATCCATGGAGCTTGACGAACCATCAATGGCATTTACCTACAACGTGATGGAAACCATCCGTACCGAAAATGCACGCCAGCCACTTAAAGCGGCTATTGATAAACGCATTATTATGGGCATAGCTGTTTTCTTTGTTTTTACCATACTGGCTTTGCTGGTGTATACTTTTGCCAACACTCATTCGCAGCTTTCGGCCTTTGATATAAAAGTTAAAATTCCGGCTGCTATAAAGCTGCCAAATGCCGCCAACATTTTTACCCGCCAGGCATTTAAATGGTTTATTATGTTTGATGTTGTGTTGGCCCTATTTTTATCAGACAGTTATTTGCGTAGAAAAAAACCGACAAAACACGCCTAAAGTGTTTACCATGCTGTACGCAAAAATTTACAATTAACTAATACCTGCTTTTTTTAGGTTAATGTTTGTTTTTTAATATGCTTTTGTAAAGCGTATAAGGCTATAAAGGCAACTTGCTAAAAAAAATTATAAAGTTTAAATTTTTGGTATAGTAATTGTATAGGTATATATGAACTGGTAATCCTTACCGGTTTAATTGTGATAAGGTTTAGGTTGAAAGTCGCCCGACGCAAGGTCTGGGCGGCTTTTATTTTTAATAGACATGTCGCTACTGTAAAATTTGAAAAAAAACGCCGTCATTTTCCAGCAAAATGACGTGCAGAAAACGCCCTGAAAAACGTATAGCCAAGGCTGTAGCAGGGCTTGTAATTTGATTTAAAGCGATGGCATTTCGACATTTGCTAACCCTAAAAACGGTGTTATATTAGAAAAGAAATTGGATCTTGCGCCGGAATGGAGTGGCCACAATCATTAGGACCTCCAATTAAAATGAAGAATTAAATTTTAATCCGATTCTGATATGGCATCCGTGCTTGTTTTTACAAAATACCATCACCTGTCAATATTGAACATTTATTAAATGCCTATTCCGTTGAGTCGGGATCGCTTAGGCTTTTTTCCTAAAGCGTCATTTTTTTTAAACAATTCCTATATCCGGTATTAAATGGCAGCTGTGTATTTTGTCACCAGGCAAAGTTTAAAAAAAAACGGCCTTGCCTTTACCTCTGACCAACGGCCTAAGGCGGCAGGTTTTTTTAAAGAATAAATAAATGTATAAATATTGGTTGATATATCAACCAATATTTATACATTTGTAGCATGAGTCGCAAAATTGATAATCCCGCCACGCCTTCGCTGATAGCACAAATAGGTGCCTTTTATCATAGGTTATATAAAGAATGTGATAAAATTTTCAGTGGACACAACTTTCCCCTTCAGATGGACCAGATACCGGTTTTAATGGTATTGTATTATTCAGGCGGGACATCTCAAAAAACTATCAGTACAGACCTGGGGCGCGATAAAGCATCAGTTAACAGAACGATATCTGTTTTACTCAAAAAAGATTTTGTGGAGGTAATCCCTGATACTGTTGATAAGCGAAAAACCCATGTAAAATTGACAGCAAGCGGCGAAAGTGTGGCAAAACAGGCTGACGCTATCCTTGCGAGATTTGACGCAGTACTATCTGCGGAACTAACAGAACAGGAAAGAAAAGAATTTGACAAAACAATGCTGAAATTAATCGGGATAGTTACCCCCTGCTAACGTAACTACCCTTTCATCCAAAAAACATATCAACAAAAAATGAAAAGAAGCTTTTTTCTGATGGGCATGCTATTGCCTGTACTTGGCTATAGCCAAAGTGTCGACAGCAGTAGTATGCACAAAAAATTGACTACTACAGCACCCCTGCTGGGCGGTATCACCGTAACCAATATTGTAACCCCGGTTAATGCCGGCGCAAATACCTTTACCATGCAGCAGCCAATTGTCGACATCGGTTTTCCAGTGTATAAGGATTTTTCGGCGGCGCACCCCATTCTGGTAAAAACAGGCATCCGTTACCAGGGCCTTTTTCTTTCGGGCGAGCAAAATATAGGCAGTAACGAATTTCAGTCAGCCACTGTTCCACTGTTGTTAAACTATTCGCTTTCGCGCACCACCAGTATCTCTTTTGTGGGTTTAGCAACCATCGGCTCCAATCTTAAACGAAGTATTAGCACCGGGGATATTCTTTATACAGCCGGTGTGCGGGTTGGCTTTCGGCCTGGCAAATCTTTCAGGTACGGCATTACGCTCGCTTATATCAGCAACTACTCTGGTAAGTTCCTGCTGCCTATACCCGATATCGACTGGACGATCAGCAACAAGCTAAGCCTCACCGGCATTATACCAGCCAGGGCATCTTTAAAATACAAGCTATCAGAAATTCAGTCATTAGGAATTACAGCGTCACTCAATGGCAGCATGTACCGCCTGAATGCGGACGCGAGAGATCAATATGTACATTTGCGGCAAAATAATGCGGGGCTGCTTTATGACCTTAAGCCCGGCAAGCGATGGAAATTAAACCTCATCGCCGGACATACTTTTTCGCAAAAGCTGGAAACATTTAATTTGGATCAAAAAGTACCGTTTAACGGGTTCAACAAACTTAACAACCGGGTCGCTAACATCTCCTATCATCAGAATTCATTTATATTCCAGGGCGGAATTAGTTATGAGTTTTAAAAAAAATGATTTCATTGTTGCCTGTAACCGTTTCTGAACACTTTCACTTTCGTGTATTCGGCGAAATGGAGTCAGAATGCCAGGGGGTAATAAATAAGTTTTATTTTATTTTAGAGATAAAATTAATTGTAACATTTTTGTTGCAATTAATCATCCTATCAAAATAAATGAAAAACACAATGAAAGTAAAATCATTCTTAATCTTGCCGGGCCTGTTGCTCGCATCAATCTATGGATGCTCGAATCGGGTGGACGTGCCGATACAAAACCCATCCGCTTCAGACACCGTTAAAAAAGGGTACGATCTGGACGAGTCTGCATTAATTAGCCACGGATACACCAAAGTATTTGAAGATAACTTTTCTTCTGATCTTTCAAGATGGAATATTTGGGAAGGTGGGGCTTATAATAACGAATTACAGCTTTACCGGCGCGAAAACCTGAAAATACAAAACGGCAGCCTGGTTATTACCCCGGTTAAGGAGCAGGTAAGCGGTAAAAGCTATCCCGAAAGTTCCGAAATTAAGGTTTTTGGTTATACCTCCGGGCGCATCGAATCTAAATTTACCTATACCCCGTCGGATAAAACCCCAAAGATCAGGATCAGTGCAAGAATCCAGCTGCCACTTGGCGCCGGTATGTGGCCGGCTTTCTGGAGCTATGGCACTAAGTGGCCTACAGAGGGTGAAATAGACATACTGGAGGCCTTGGGCGAACGCTACAAGTATACCACTGATTATTTCTATGGAAAAAACGCCGGTATTGTAGATTCAAATGATGAATTTACTGTCAAAAGCATAACTTCCCCAACAGATTTAACAAACCTTTATCATGTTTATGAAGTAATCTGGACCAAAACTTCGCTCACCTTTTTTCTTGACGGTAAAGTTATAGACGAGAAGCTATCAACTTCTCCGGGTGGCGAATTTATCCCCGCCTTTTATGGTAAGCTGCAGCATATTGCCTTAAATTTGGCTGTTGGAGGTGATATCTTTGGAAAAGAGTTTGATAACTCGACAATAAAAACCTCGCCAATGCATGTTGATTGGGTAAGGGTTTATACCTCGAAATAGATTTTTGAAAAGGCTGTTTCATAAGTATGAAACAGCCTTTTTCTTTAGTGGTATTCAATAGCATGCTAAGCAGCCACAAAAATCAAAATTCTCATTTGTCACCTTGCTTTTGCATTCTGATTTGCAGGCAAAAGTTTAAAACAGTTATTCCTGCTTGGCGGTCAGTATCTTCCGGACAACCGCTATCTGGCTTTTTAAATGCACCTTGTCGAGGCCCGAATATTTTTGAACGGATGTGGTCATATTGTTCAGCACACGCTCCAGGTCAGTTCTGGCCAATCCGTAGTATTCCGTTTCGGTAACATTCGGGTCAAGGGAAGCCATTACATCAGCCAGTGCTCCTATATACGTTTTTTGAAGGTCGCGCTGGTAGCTGTTCATGGGCTTGCCGGTAGCCAGCTTACGCCAAATATCGCGGTGCAGATCAGCGAGGAATTCGTCAGCGGGATAGGAAGCTGCTGCCCCAAACCGGGCAATGTTTGATGCCAGTTTGGCAAACATACCGGTGTCCAGCAAAGTATTCAATGTCCTAACCTGCAAATCGCTTACAAAATTCAAGTCCAGCGGGTTTACAACCTTTCTTGTCACCGAAGGGTTAAGCAACCATAGCGGTGTGTTAAAGAGTTGCTGGTTAAGGAAATCAAGGGCCTGTTTCTGTTTGGCACGTGATACCGGCGCATACACGTCAACGTTCGTATCCTCACTCTGGTACGTTCGTTCTACGCCTCCGATATTGGTGATCGCCTGGCTCATATAGCCCTTAAACTGAACTGTCAGCGCCCGGTAGGTATCGCCAAGGCTGGTATAAAAACCGCCTTCTTCCTTGCTCCAGGCCGGCAGGTTGGGTAAAATACGTTTTAAGTTCCTGATGCCATAGGCATTAGCCGTCATGCTGTTATCGCCCAGGTCTTCTGTCTGGCAGCGTGGATCCTCCATACGTGCCGATTTACCTCTTTTTTCCCCTTCCTGGCTCCCAAACCAAAGCCGAGGGTTGGCTGCCAGCCTTTGCGTGATCAGCTGGCGGGAGATTTTCCGGTCCCCTTCTGCCGATTGTGCGTCAGAATATCTATATCCCCACTCAATGGCCCAGCGGTCATATTCGCCAATATGCGGCCAAAGTTGTTCTTCGGGGATATTGTCTTCCGGCTGTGCTACATAGTTAAAGCGGGCATAGTCCATGATGGAGGCGGTATGGCCATGCTCTTTCAGCCAGTTTTTATCACGAAGCTTTTCTACCGGGGTCATGCTGCTGGAGCCGAAGTTATGCCGGAGGCCCAGTGTATGCCCAATTTCGTGCGAGGAAACAAAACGGATAAGCTGCCCCATTAATTCATCGTCAAATCTGGCCTTGCGGGCCCGTGGGTCTGTCGCACCCGCCTGGATCATGTACCAGTTATGAAGCAAGGCCATTACATTATGATACCAGCCAACATGGGTTTGTATAATTTCGCCGCTGCGCAGGTCATGCACATTGGGGCCGTAAGCGTTCATCTCTTCAGAGGGTAAATAGCGAACGAAAGAGTAACGGGCATCGTCTAAATTAACGCTGTCGGCGTATGTCCACTCTTTGCCGGTAATAGCATTTTTAAAGCCCGCTTGTTCAAAGGCCTTCTGCCAGTCGTTGATACCTAAAATAAGGTATTTTACCCACTGCCTGGGCGTATGCGGATCAACATAAATAACAATTGGCTTTGCCGGCTCTACCAGTTCGCCGCGTTTCCAGCGCTCAACATCCTCCGGCCGGGGCTCCAGCCGCCAGCGCAGGATAAACTCACGCTTTTCTACTTTTTGCTGATCGTCGGAAAAGTAATTCACATAATCGGCAAAGTAACCCACGCGGCGGTCAAACAACCGCTGCTGCATAGGTACTTTAGGCAGCAAAATAAATGAGGTGTTGGTAGTCATTGGCATCTCACCCGAGATCCTGTAAAGGCCTATCTCCACATTGATCGGGTATGCATGCACATACTCCACATTAACAGATTTGGCAGCTGCCTTTCCGATATTGGTAATTGGGCCGGGGTTTTTAAAAAAAGCTGTTGCATCTACCACGAAAGAAGACTTATTTTTTCCCAATGCCACAATCCGGAATGTTTGAACGATGGGATCTGTATTGGCATTTGCAACCGAGGCTGCAATGCGGCTTCCCGCTGCGGCCTGGTTAACCTGGAGATCAGACAACAGGTTGATGGTGGAATCGGGTGCTGTTCTGAAATAAACGGCCGTTTCATCAAGGCTCTCGCCAGGGTATTTGGCACCGGTTAACGGGGTAGCGCTTATTTTTCCTTGAACTATACGCGTAACCATTTGCATATTCCGGTTCAGTAAGGTATCCGGGATTTCAAGAAATACAGAGTCGCGTACCATATACACCGAAAACAGGCCTATATGCGCCTCCGCGTTTTTGGTAATAACCGATTTGAAGGGCCGTATTTTGTTTTTTTTCTTATTCAGCAGGGCTTGCAGCGAATCTATCTTGTCCGCTTGCTGTTGCTGCTTCTTTGTGTCCTGACCGGGCAAAGGTATAGGCAGCTGCGCCCGCAACGTATACGAGGCAGTTAGTAAAAAGAGTATTAAAAATAACTTCTTCATTGCTTTATTGAGCATTTATTTAAATGATGTAATGAATTAATGGGATTTCCCGGATTGGATATTTTCGCACCGTATGGTAGTGAAGCTTTGCAGTAATTGCGTATAAAAGCCAACGCGTTTTTCTCCGTCAGTATCCCAGAGCAGTATCAGCGGAACCGCGTTGCTAAGGCCGGGCGCCCCGAGCTGAAAAACGCTCTGGTTGGAAGCCTTACCAGACGCAAGATCGATTACCAGGCCATCTCTGCCTGTTTGCGGCAGATTTTTTAACCAGCCGGGAAACAAGGCTTCGTAGTTTTTTGCTCCGGGCAATAAAAAATCATAATCGGCCGAAGGCAGGCGCACTAACATATAGGGCCGTAGTCCGGCACCCATCACGGTATCGCCTACGGAAAAAGGCAATAGCGGAACGTTTGCCGCGCCGGGATTGCCGGCGCCGGTTTGGCCGCGGGATGCAGAGAGACTGTAACCTTCCCAGCTGCCATCGGTTCCATCGAGCGTAAACATTTTTTTTCGCTCGGGGCGTTGCTTGCCACCAGGTGACGATGGCATGCAACCGGTAACCAGGCCGCTGCACAGCAACAAAAGCAGTGCGATTTTGGCTGTAATTAAAAAGTGGGGTTGTTTGTTTTGCATGTTTATGAATTAAAATAGATTGTTAATGGATATTATTGATGCCTCGAATCCGGTACAGTACACTTTTCAGGTGATCCTGATCTGCTCCGGGGCGATACTTTGGTAAAGTTTTCTTCACCTCCCTTTCAATTTGATCCAGGTCGGCCCGTGCTATCGACCAGATGTCGGTTCCCTTGACGCCTGGATTGGGGATTGTTATCAGCTGGGTCAGCGCATGGATATAGCATTTTTGCAGGTTACGCCGGTATGCATCCATCGGCTTTCCGGTTTGCAACCCGGCCCAGATATAGCGGTGCAGGTCGGCCAGGTACTTTTGCGGCGGGTAACACCTGTTTTCGCCAAACTGGCTGCTGTTGGCCAGCAGATGGCCGAAAATTTCATAGTCCAGCAGTTTCTCCAGTATCTTTCGCTGAAGTTTGCTAACCGCATCCATACTTTCCATATCTACCACTACTTTATGAGTTACACCGGGATTAAGCAACCATACCGGTGTGGTAAAAAGCTGTTCATTGAGGAAAGCAAGAGCCTGCTGCTGCAGTGTCCTGGAAACGGGGGCATAAACATCGCCACCAGTGTCTTCGCAACGATAGGTACGTTCTACACCTCCAATATTGTGTAGCACATGCCCCATGAAACGATTGAATTCGCCCAGCAATGCTTCATATGCTTCGCCAAGGTTATCATAAAAGCCGCCCTGCTCTTTGGTCCAGGCGGCCAGGTTAGGCAAAACGCGCTTTAGGTTTTTGATGCCGTAGGCGTTGGCCGTCATGTTATTATCGCCCAGGTCTTCAGTTTGGCAACGCGGATCATCCGAGGGCGCCCTCGGATCCTGCTTCTCGGCTTCCTGGCTTCCAAACCAAAGCCTCGGGTTGGCTGCAAGGCTGTCGGTAGCCATGTGGCTTAAAACTTTTTTGTCCTCTTCCGTACTCAAACCGGTGTACTTATATCCCCATTTGATGGCCCAGCGGTCATACTCGCCAATATGCGGCCAAAGGCGTTCCTGCGCAATACTGTCTTCGGGTTGTGCTACATAGTTAAAACGGGCATAATCCATAATGGATGCGGTATGGCCGTGCTGTTGCAGCCAGGCCTTGTCGCGCATTTTTTCTACCGGGGTTTGGCTGCTGGAGCCGAAATTGTGCCGCAAACCCAGCGTATGCCCCACCTCGTGAGAAGAAACAAAACGGATAAGCTGGCCCATTAGCTCGTCATCTAACATAGGGCGGCGGGTGCTGGGGTCAGTAGCGCCGGCTTGTGTACGGTACCATGAGCTCACCAACGACATTACGTTATGATACCAGCCAACATGAGTTTGTATAATTTCGCCACTGCGCGGGTCATGAATATTGGGGCCATAGGCATTCGGTGTTTCGGAGGGCAGGTAACAAACAAGGGAATAGCGGGCATCGTTAAGGCTCACACTGTCGGCGTATGGCCACTCCCTGCCCATAATAGCATTTTTAAATCCGGCCTCTTCGAAAGCTTTTTGCCAGTCGTTGATGCCCAAAATCAGGTATTTCACCCACTGTTTGGGCGTATTCGGATCGATGTAGATGACAATCGGTTTTTGCGGTTCTACCAATTCGCCGCGCTGGTACCGTTCCCTGTCTTCGGGCCGGGGCTCCAGCCGCCAGTGCACGATATATTCCCTCTTCTCTGCCGCCTGCTGACTGTCGGAAAAATAGTTGGCTTTTTCGGTAAAAAAGCCAATGCGGCGGTCAAACAGCCGCTGCTGCATGGGTACTTTGGGCAGCGCTATAAAGGAGGTATTAATAATGGTATTCCCTTCCTTATCCTCCCGGTAAATACCAATCTCCACATTCATCGGATATGGATGTACATACTCCAGATGAAAATCAATTTTGCCGGCCCGATCCGGAGAACTGACAACAGAAGACGTTTTCAGGAAATTGCCTGCATCTACCACGTAACTTTTGCCAAACCGGCCGATGGCCGCGACCGGGAAGCTGGCAACAACCTCGCCCGTCTCTGATTGCTTCACAGCGGTGGCCAGCCGGTTCCCCGGGGCCGCCTGTGATGTTTGATCATCCTTACACAGGTTGATGGAAGAATCCCTTCCCAGTGTAAAATAATAGGCCTCGCTTGGGCCGGCCATAAGCAGGCCTGTTTCCTCCCCGGGATACTTACGCGATATAAAACCATTGTTTTCCATGTGCGGTGTTTGCACATAGCGGTTAATCAATGCCATATCGCGGTTAAGCAGCGTGTCGGGGATCTCAAAAAAGAAAGAATCATTCACCTGGTATACAGTAAAAAGGCCACGCCAGGCAATAGCATCCTTTGTAATCACTTTCTCGTACGGTCGCCGGCTTTTGTGTGAAGCCACAGGCGTAGCTTGCCCCCAGGCGTTGCCACAGGCAATGCCCAAGAGAATAAAAACCAAATATCTCATGATGAATAAATTATGTCGCTGGCGCGTGTTAAGTCATAAGTGCATAGTCTTTAGTCTTAAGTCCCAAGTCTGATTTGTTATTTCTGACTTAGAACTTAAGACTGCCGACTAAACACCATCCGTCATTTCACGGTTGATGCGATGTCAATACCCTGGGTTTTGTGTAAGATTGGAGTTATACATCAATTCGCTGTAAGAGATGGGGTATAAGGCCGCGTGCCCATCGGCAGGCCACCAGGGTTTTTCGCTTCCCAGCACGGCATTGATAGTGCCTGTCCGCTTCAAATCAAGCCAGCGGTGGCCCCATTCTGTAAACAGTTCCGTTTGCCTTTCGTGCAGTATCACTGTCATTGCTTGGGCAAGGCTGCCGGCCGTTGCGGCGCCAAGCCCGGCCCGGCTGCGGATAACGTTTACATCCTGCATGGCCCCTGCAATATTGCCCTGCTGCGCCCGGGCTTCGGCCCTGATCAGATAAATTTCTGCCAGGCGGAAGACCATCAAATCTTCGGTGGTGTTCAAAGGGTTCACAGAGTTGGTATTTTTATACTTGTAAGGATAGGTGTACGTAACTGTACCTGTTTTGGAACTGGCTACCCAGCGTGCCCGGCGCAAGTCGCCGGTTTCAAATGCCTGTAACACAAATGGTGAAAGAGAATACGCTGGGGCGATAAAACTGTACGAGGATACAAAAGGCGACCCGCCGCCTGGAGCGACCTTTGGAAATGAGGATGTATGGCTTCCCACCTGCCAGATGGCTTCGTTACTTTTGTCCAGGAAAACGTTATCGAGGTTAAGCACCAGCGAATACAATCCACTGTTCAGGATAGAGTCGGCCTGCGCTTCGGCATTGCCCCATTGCTGCCTGTACAGGTACAGCCGGGCCAGCAGGGCATCGGCAGTATAACGGTTGGGGCGTTGCCGTCCGGCAGATGGATAGGCCGGGCGCAGCAACTTGCTGGCTTGCAGTAGCTCCTGCTCCAGGTTGTTGTAAACGGTGTTTACGGCGGTACGGGGCAGCCGCTGGCTTACCCTGTAATCAGTTGATGTTACGTAAGGCACATCGCCGAACAAATTTACGAGGTAGAAATAATAAAACGCCCGCATGAATTTGCACTCACCCACCAGTTGGTTACGTGCCGATGTTGACAATAGTTTGTCGGCCTCCAATCCCTCCAACGCCGCATTGGCACGATAAATAGCGTAGCTGCTGTAGTACGAGGACCAGAAAAAATCAGCGGGGGCGAAGGTAGAGGTACTGCCGGCTGTAAGCGCATTGTCGTAAAAAGGCGAGGTTGTTAAATTTGCTGCACCGTTAACCAACAACTCGTCGGCCCCAAGGCCCATATCAATGTCCGCGTTCCAATTAGTAAGTGTGGTGGTAGTATACAGGCCAATAACGCCCTGGGTGGCATTGGCACTATCGGTAAACACCTGGGAAGTAACAATTTGTCCGGATACGTTGTCCGGAACTACAATCAGCTTTTTACAGGCTTGCAACAGGAGCATTGCAATCCCGGCTGTTACTACAAACGTAAATATAAAATTCTTTCTCATCGCCGTATCAATTAAAAAGTTAGGTTAACCCCGCAGCTGAAAACACGTTGCGGAGGGATATTGTAAATATTTTGCGAAACCGGGTCGCCCACTTTGTACGGGGTGATGGTCAGCGCGTTCTGGCAACCGATATTTATGCTGCCGCCGGTCAGACTCAGCCTGCGCAGCAACTGACTGGGAAGCTGATAAGTGATGTTGACGTTATTTATGCGCAAATAGGAGGCATCCGTAACAACACCGGTAGAACTGGCAAAGGCACTGCCGCTATATGTGGCGGAATAGCGCTGCAACGTAGCCGCATCACCTGGCTTTTGCCATTGTTTGCCCGCTATGATGGCCGGCATATTTGTGGAGGGTACGCCCGGGCTTCCGCTGAATGCGCTGTATACCGAATAGAGGTAACTAAATCCCTTTTGTTTAACAAACGTGCCGTTGAAGCTTACGCTTATGCCTTTCCATGAAAAACCGTCGTTGAATCCAAAACTGACAGCCGGTGTAAAATCTACCATCTGATTGGCATCACCTATATCAGCGATAAACGTTGAATATGGGAAAGGTGTGCTTGTCAGGGTATGGCCATCTGCTTTAAGGTATTGGAACAAGCCGGTAGCAGGGTCGACCCCCACGTATTTTACAAACGGGGTTGCCGAACTCGGGTACCCCTTCCGGAAGACGTTGGCATACGGCGAATTGGGATCAATTTTTGTGATCTTGTTATAGTTATGGCTGATGTTAAAACTGGGCGCAAACCAGGTAAACTTGTTGGGGTTGCCGCCTTGCTGGCCGGTATGGCCGGGTGATATAGATATTTCCCATCCCTTGTTTTGCACGGTAAAAGGCGCATTGGCTGTTACACCCGAGTCGCCCGTTTGAGAAGGCAATTGGATCTGCATCAACTGGTCGGCTGTCCGGTTTAGGTAGCCGCCCATATCTATCAACAACCAGTCATGGAAGAATCCCAACGACAAATGGGCATTGTAATCGTTTTTGCTGGCCCAGTGAAAGTCAGGAGCAAGCAGGTTAATCGGCGAATAGGTTTGTGAACCCTGGTACACTGTGGTTGATCCCGTTGCCCTCCAGTTGGGCTGGTATTGGTAGGGCTGTACTTCATTGCTGCCCGTAACACCGTAGTTGGCTGTTATTTTTCCAAAGCTTAGCCAGGGCGTTATATTTTTAACCCATTGCGTTTCACTGAAAATCCAGCCAGCGCCCACCGAACCAAAATTACCAAAGCGGTGATCGGGCCCAAACAAAGAAGAACCATTGACATTGCCGGTCAGGTTTACAATGTAACGGTTGTCCCATATCAGGGTAGCCCGGCCAATCAAGGCCATGTACTTGTCCACAACATTAGACGATGTTGCTGTAATTGTAGATGCGCCGCCCAATGAATTCAATAAAGCGTCATTCAAATAGTTGCTCCCGGTTATATACCCATTGGCGACGACATTTTTTTGATAAGTACCTCCAACGAAGACACTTACCCTGGCACGGCCAAACGTATTGTTATAGGAAAGTTGCGGTTCGATATCAAATAACTGATTTGTACGCGTTTGGAAGTTGGCGTTACCGTACACAGAGTATGAAGCAGGCGCCTGGCTGGAAATTGGCGTGGCGCTGTAACCATCAGCCTGCACCCGGCTGTAACCGATGTTGGCTTCCAGGTTAAGGCCTTTTAATAACGAGTAACTAAAATGCAATGATTCATTTAACGCATAACTCTGGTCGCGGTGTGGCTGCCGTAGCCCGGCGTAATAATTCGGGCTTCTATTCTTCGACATTTGACTCAGCGTATAGCCTCCGTAGTTCCATACCAGATTGCCCGCATTGTCCAGAAGGTCCGGGAAATTTGGCGGCAGGTTGATCAGGCCAAAGGTGCTTACGCCACTGCTGTTCTGGTTGTCGTCGTAACTGATCATAGAAGTAAGACTGAGGGCCAGTTTATTATTGGCCGACCGGATTGCAATGTTATTGTTGAGTGTGTACCGATTGTCGGCGAAGTTACCGGGGTAATTGAAGCCGTTTTTTGTGAACCCTGCCCCAAGCGAATAGGAAACGGTATTGTAACCACCCGACAAACCGATATGCACATCTGTATGTTGCGCTGTATTGCCCAATAATTGCTTATACCAGTCGTTATTTTTAGTACTGTCGAAAAGCAGTACGTCATAATCCCCCTTGATGAGAGACGGTGCCCTGCCGTCGTTTTTCAAGGCCTCTTTACGCATTTGCAGATATTGTTGCGTATTCATCATGGTCACGTTCCGTGCAGCTGTAGTTGGGCCTGTATTAATGGACACGTTTACGGCCGTTCTGCCCGGTTTGCCTTTTTTGGTATTGATCAGGATAACGCCATTGGCGGCCCGTGACCCGTAAATGGCCGTGGCATCGGCATCCTTTAACACTGTAATGCTTTCAATATCCAGCGGGTTAATGGAATTCAAGGGGCTGACACCGGCATAGGTATTATTATAAAAACTTGAGGGCCCTGCGGACAAGCTTGATTGATTTCCCGACAAACTGCGGTTTTGCGCCGCGAACGGTACGCCGTCGATAACGTAAAGCGGCTGATTATAGTCGCGCAACGAGGTCTGGGGCAAATAGCCGTACTGGGGAAGGGTCTTCTGCCCGCGGATCTGGGTTAACACCATAGCGCCCGGGGCGCCGCTCGTACTGGTTACCTGTAGGCCGGCCACCTTTCCTGTAAGCGCCTCAAGCGGGTTGCTCACGTGTTGTTCCTCGATTTCTTTGGCGCTTACAGTGGCCATTGAACCTACCGAGTAACGCCTGGTAGCGGTACCGTAGGCAATCACCCGCAATTCATCCAGCGCGATGGTGGTAACTTTTAATACGATAAAGAGGGTTCCGTTCGCGGCTTGTTTTACCGGGATTTTATTTTCCTCATATCCAATAAAGTTAACCAGCAGCGTATCTGCATCCGGAATCCCGGTCAGCGTAAAGTTACCCTGCACATCGGTACTTGTTCCTTTATGTGTTTTCTTACTCAGTACCGATGCCCCGGAAAGTGCCCCATTCTCGCCGTACACCCTCCCTTTGATTTGTCCTGGCGGCAAGGGATTTGGGGCCATTTCATTTGTAACGTTTGCAGTTGGTTCTTTTGCCATTACAACAATGTTTTTCTCCACAATGTTATATGTTAAAGGCTGGTCTTTAAATACAATTTGCAATGCTTTTTCCAGCGGAGCATTTTTAAGCGAAAGGTCTACATTTTTTGAACGCTTCAAGAGTTCAATTTTATAATAAAAGGTATAGCCGGTTTGCTTTTCAATAATGCCGAACACTTTTTCGAGCGGCGCATTTTTTTCTGAAGCAGAGACAGTTTGGCTAAAGCTTTTAGCGCTGGCCTGCAGGAAGGCTATGGTAGTAAGGAGCATTATTAGCTTCATAACCAATAAAAATTTAGGAGGCAGCCACGTTTTGGGCATAGCTGCAGCAACAAAGTTAAATTTCATTACTTTTGCAATGTTTGGGTTGATACGTAAGAGTGATTTTTCCAATTATTTATTCGTCGGCAATCATGGCGGCGAAAGGGTTAACCCGAATAATATGCACAGGAGCGGTGCAAACGCTTCTGTGCTCTTTTATTGGTCAACCTGCTGCATTCAGCTTTTCTTTTGTAAAGTTTTTTCCGTTTTACTCCTTTCTTTTTAGTTTAATTAATAGTTATTTATTTTATTTAGGGTATTAAAATAATTTTTTTATCTTCTATCTTAAATTTTACACCGCTATACTCCAGCACCTTCAGCATCTGGGCCGCCGTTAAATTACGGGATGGCTTTCCTTTATAATGTCCGTCGGGGATCTTTCCTTCGTATACAACTTCTACATCATACCATCTTGCCACTTGCCGCATAATGCTTTGCAAATCGGCACCGTTAAAATAAAAGCTGCCATTTTTCCATGCCACTGCTTCTTCTACATCCGCCTGTTGTATGGCAATTGTGTGTTCAAATGGCCTGATAACAGATTGCTGCCCGGGGCTTATGCGTTTGGCTTCTGCGCTTCCTGCGCGGGATACTGCAATTGAACCTTCCAATAAGGTTGTTTTAATTGCCTTTTCATCGGCGTAAGCATTGATGTTAAAATGGGTTCCTAAAACTTCAATATTCTGCTCTCCTGATTTTACATGAAAAGGTTTCGCCTTATCCTTAGCCACTTCAAAATACGCCTCGCCTGTAATTGTTACATTACGCTCGTTACCTAAAAATGCAACCGGATAAGTAATAGATGATGCCGAGTTGAGCCATACCTGTGTTCCATCTGGTAATATCAACTTAAATTGCCCGCCTCTTGGCGTAGTCATGGTATTATATGATACAATGATACCAGTGGCCGGGCCTATATTGGTGTACGTTAATTGGCCGCCCGTCACTTTCTTTACGTTTACATTGCCTTGCGTAGCTATAACGCCATTGCCGGCGTTATTCAATATAATCCGTGAGCCGTTGGCTAAGGTTAAAATTGCTTTGTTGCCCCCTGGCAAAATATCTTTTTTTAGTTGATTGTGAGCAACCTGCTGCTGCCCTGGCTTGGTTATTACTATATATGCACCAACTAAAATAAACATCAGCACTGCGGCAGCTACTGCTATTTTGAAAAAACCGCGCTGATAAAGCGGAACAACTTTAACAGTTTGGCCTTGCAAACGCATCAACAGCGATGCTTTGATCTCTTCCCCGAGTAATTGCCGCTGCCCGGCTGGCAGGTTATCCGTAATATCGGGCTGCCGGTCAAAAGCGTCATAGTATTCGTTTAAAAACAGGGCCTCTTCTTCCGAAGCTTTTCCTTTCAGAACCTTTTTTGCAACCTTCTCTAAATATTTTTTGTCGTATTCCTGAGCCATTGAATGGGGTCTTTATATACATAGTCTTAAAAAAAACAAAATCTCCCATGTCGTTTTGATGTTTTTTTCGACATTTTATAAAAACAGCTTAAAAAAAGGCGGCAATTCCACTTTAAACACTATTAGTTCAAGAAAAAATGGGCGTTTTTAAAGGAAAATCACTTAAAAAGTGACTTAAGCGCTACGAAGCAAAACAGAAACAGGTTAGCGACTAAGGAAATGCACTATAATTGCCAGCTTCAGAACGTTGTTCATATAGGTGCGGAGGCTCTGCAGGGCAAATAGCGATTGATTCTGCACGGTTTTTTGCGAAATATTTAATTGCTGGCTGATCTCCCTGGTTGAAATATTTTCGATAAATCTCAGGCGGAAGATCTCCCTGCGTTTTTCGGGCAGTGTTAGCATAAATAATTCCACTATCCTAAGCAACTCCTTTTCGTCAAAACGGCTTTCGGCTGTCAGGGGCGAATAGGCCATATTTTCAAAAGGCTCAACAAAATGCGCCGTAGCATGCCCCTTTGAAAGCAGGGTATAAATCTTATAGCGAATGGCGGTATGCAGGTATGGCTGAAGGTTTTCTATAACACTTGTACCGCGTTTCTGCCAAAAGTCTGCAAATACGTCCTGCACAAGGTCTTTGCTGGTTTCGGTATCTTTTAATCTCTTGTAAGCTATATTGTATAAACTGAGCCAGTATCTTTCATATAATTCATCAAACGCAGCCCAATCATCCCATTTCATTAACTGAAGCAATTCCAGGTCGGTTAAGTGCGAATACTCAGACATTTATCGGCTATTGGGAATACTAAGTTAATCAATTCGGAAAAAACCAGATCAAACATATGCAAAGTAATGTTTAATACATTATTAATTGCAGATAATTATATTGTAAACTTTTACGATGTACCATGGTAAAAGTTTAATTAATTGGCACAAGCCGGTCTCTGCTGCGCGGTGAATGATGAGTATCGCGGATGATTTAGAAGATAATATTGCGGCAAATTTTAAACCAGCTTTTCAAATATCTTAATGCCATGCAATAGCATATGTTTGAAGATCAAACTAAAACTTTGGTATTGATTGTTTTTTTTGGGAGATTTGTAAATGGTTAATTAAAAAATAATATATAATTAATCTTCTGCAAGATACGCATGACCAATTTTACTAAGTTTGATGAGGAGCAATTGATTAGTCTGATGCAACAAGATTCTCTTGGCGCATTTAAGGAGATTTATCATCGTTACTGGAAAGTATTATATGCAGAAGCATACAAACGTTTAAAGGATAAGGATGCTTCGGAAGAGATTGTGCAGGAATTGTTTACAGCCCTTTGGCATAAACGATATGCGTTAAATATCCATCAAACCTTAGGGGGATACCTTTATAAAAGCGTTGGCTACCGTGTAATTGATCATTTCCGTAAAGAACTTACACGGCAAACACACCAGGAAGCTTTCAAGTTCAGTTACGTCGAAGCCGATTATTCTACTGAAGAAGCCATTATGCTTAAAGATCTGCAATTGAGTATAACCCACGTGGTAAGCCAGTTGCCGGATAAATGCCGGTCTGTTTACGAGTTAAGCAGAGTTAGCCATAAAACTAACAAAGAAATTGCCACGGAACTGGGCATATCAGAAAAAACTGTTGAAAATCATTTAACAAAAGCCCTTAACAGACTTCGCCTTAGTCTTAATAACTACCTGCTCCTGCTAATAATTTTCCTGGTAAAATAAATTTTTTATCAACGCATAGGGGATACGCTCTTTTCAAACGTCAAGTATTTATAAACCGCTAATATTTTAGTTTTCATGAAACCACTTATACCCGTAGAATTACTGGAGAAGTATTTGAATGGTAATTGCTCAGAGGAAGAGATAGCATTGATTAAGCAATGGTATCATTCTTTTGACGATGACTATGATTATATCTCGGGCGTAAGTGAAGCCGATGAAAAGGAAATAGAGGAGCGGATATATAACCGGATTACCCAAAAGATTGAAGTTGATTATAACCCGGCTGAAAAAGGTGGTATACGATATATGGGGATATTAAAATGGTCTGCGGCGGCGGCTGTTGCTGCAATTTTACTGGGGGCTTTTTATTTCGTTAATAACTCAAAAAACTCTTCCTCACAGGTTGCACAAGTTACTCAGCAACAAATGGAGCAGGTTGATATCACCAATAATTCAAATCAAATTTATAAGGCGGTATTACCGGATAGCAGTACAATTTGGTTAAGCCCGGGCGGCAACATAAGATACCCCAAAACGTTTGCAAAAAATGCGCGGATTATATCAATGTACGGCGAAGGTTTTTTTGAGATAACTAAAAACCCCAGGCGCCCTTTTATCATAAACGGGCGGTCGATAATCACCAAGGTTTGGGGCACCAGCTTTTTAATACGCGATAATTACCGCAGTAACACGGCAGATGTATCGGTTGTAACCGGCAAGGTATCGGTAAGTATTAAAAACAGCGATCAGGATAACAGCGTGAACGCCAATTTAGAAAAACACGAACTGATGCTTTATCCCAACCAAAAAGCAGTTTACCTGATAGATAAACATTTATTGAAACCGGCGGGTATCGTAAATCTGCCGGCTTTAAAAATATGGAGCCAGGTTAATCTTTCATTTGATAACAAACCCCTGCGCGAAATTATCCCGGTGCTTAATGCTGCATATGGAGTACATATAAAGGTAGCTAATGAGAGGCTGAACCATTATATGCTTAATGCCGATTTTGCGGGCTTTAACCTGCCGGATGTGTTGGCGGCCCTTAAAAAATCTATCAATGTAAATTACCAGATAAAGGACAATATTATAGAACTTAATTAAACCAATTACTAACCAAAATTAACCCAGTAAGCCTATGAAGAGTAAGATACCCACTTAAAAAAGCACCTCAGTTCCTGAGGTTGCAGATTCCCCGTAAAATAAAAAAACTTAGAAGTGTTGCGACCACTCCTAAGCTTGAAAAGCCCAATACTGATGCACCATAAAATGGGTGTAGCGGGCATTTAATTGTCTCATTTTTAACAAAGAAACATTACAAATATATGAAATTTCGTTTGCGAAAGCCTATTCCCTGGTCTAAAATCATGAAGATTACATTTAGTCAAATATTGATAGCAGTTTTACTAAGCACTATAGCTTATTCAAGCCCCTCAAAGGCGCAAAGCGTACTTGACAAAACAGTTAGCCTGTCGTTCAAACAAGTTACCGTGCAAGAGGTTTTAAACTACCTGCAAAAAAACAACGGCATTAAATTTATCTACAGTAAAAACTCGATAAATCTGTCGCAAAAAGTTACTGTGAATTTTGAGAACAAAAGTTTAAAAAATGTTCTTGACCAACTGCTAAAAAGCAATGGCATTGACTACGAGGTTTTAAAAGACAGAATAGTACTGGGAAAACCGGCTGATATCAAAGCCGCTGAAGGTACTGCTGCCACAGCAGACAATACCGGAGAAGTTAACCAGGCTATAGCCAATATCCCTGTAGCAGGTAAAGTGGTTGATGAAAACGGTGCGCCGTTACCGGGTGCAAGCGTACTTGAAAAAGGAACACAGAACGGTGTACAAGCAGATGTTAATGGCAACTTTAAATTAAATGTTGCCGGCGAGAACGCGGTGTTGGTAGTGGCTTTTATTAGCTACCGCAGTACCGAAGTTACCGTTGGTAAGCAAACCTTTATAACCATAACCCTTGCCGAAGATATAAAAGGATTAAACGAAGTGGTGGTTGTAGGTTACGGTACACAAAAGAAAAGTGTAGTTACCGGTGCAATCTCCCGCGTTACTGCTAAAGAATTTGAGGACCTGCCGGTTACACGCGTAGAGCAAATTTTGCAGGGCCGTACCTCGGGTTTAACCATTGCTGCAAACAGCGGCCAGCCGGGCGAGGGTGCAACCGTACGTGTAAGGGGTATTACATCAATTAACAATAATGATCCGCTTTGGGTTGTTGATGGTGTTGTGGTTGATAATGGCGGCATAGGCTACCTTAATCAATCAGATATCGAATCTATTGAAGTGTTAAAAGATGCTGCTTCACAGGCAATTTACGGTACACGGGCTGCCACCGGCGTAATTTTGGTAACAACCAAAAAAGGCCGCGAAGGTAAACCACAGGTAAATTATTCAGGCTACTATGGTACATCTAAACCGGCGCGCACAGTTGATTTATTAAATGCCCAGCAATACGCAACCTTACGCAACGAAGCAAGTGTTGCCAGTGGCGGGGCCATTGTATACCCCAATCCGGCATCATTAGGTGTTGGTACAAACTGGCAATCGGTTATTTTCAATAACAGCGCCAAGCGCCAAAATCACGAGTTAAGCATTAGCGGCGGTAACGATAAATCTACCTACTATACATCCTTTGGTTATTTACAGCAGGATGGTATTGTTGCTACAGATATATCAAAATACAAACGCATAAACTTTAGGGTTAACCAAACTTACAAGCCCGCAAAATGGATAAACTTTGGCGAAAACCTTGGCTACACCTATAATAAATCAATAGGCCTTGGTAATACCAACAGCGAATTTGGCGGCCCTATCAGTTCGGCTTTAAACCTCGATCCTATAACCGTTCCGGTTGTAACCGACCAAACGGCTGCTTCGGCCCCTGTATATGCAAATAATCCTGTGCGCAGAAATGCTTTAGGTTATCCTTACGGTATTTCAAACATAGTAGGCCAGGAAATTACCAATCCGCTTGCATATATATCAACCCATTTAGGTAACTATAGCTGGGCACATAACATTGTGGGCAATGTATACGGCGAGTTAGAACCTATAAAGGGCCTGAAACTACGCTCTACAGTAGGTACCAAAATCGCTTTTTATGGCAACGAATCGTTTAACCCGGTAGCATACCTCAACTCATCTACCATAACTTCGCAAAACAGCTACAACCGCGGGAGCACCAGGGCATTTAACTGGAACATTGAGAACACCGCATCATACAACCGCACAATAGGTAAACATAATATTACGGTATTGATAGGCCAGGGCGCTTATTCAGAAAATAACAGTTATACAAACGGCGTAACCTACTACAACTTGCCGGTTGATAACTTTGAGGATGCATCGTTAAATTACAACATACCGGCTGCTAACAGAATTGGTTACGGCGGCGAAGGGCAGGAACATACCATCAGCTCATTATTTGGCCGTGTTAACTACAACTATGGTGAGCGTTATATTGTAGAAGGCGTTATCCGCCGCGACGGTTCGTCAAGGTTTGGGGCTAACTATAAATACGGTAGTTTCCCTTCGTTCTCTTTGGGTTGGGTGCCTTCAAAAGAAGACTTTTGGCCTAAAAACGAAGCTGTTAACTTCTTAAAATTCCGCGGTGGCTACGGTGTTGTTGGCAGCGATGAAATTGGAGAGAATGCCTTTCTTTCTACTGTCGGCGGCGGGCGTAACTACAGCTTTGGTACCGGCGATACCTACATAAGCGGTTACAGCCCTAATGCGCCATCAAACCCTAACCTTCGCTGGGAAGAAACAGCGCAAACCAACGTTGGTTTTGACGCGGTGTTATTTAACGACTTTAACCTAACCTTTGAATGGTTTAAAAAGAAAACCAGCGGTATTTTACGAACCCCACAAATTCCGTTATATTCAGGTGCTATCTCAAATCCGGCCGCTAACATTGGCGACATGGAGAATAAGGGCCTTGAGTTAGAACTGGGTTACCGCAAAAAAATAGGCGATTTTAACTTAAACATTAATGCCAACGTAACTCATATTGCCAATAAAGTTACCTATTTGGGTAATGATCAAAAATTCCTTGGTGGCTCAGGTTTCCAGGGCGTTGAGGGCGGCGTTACACGTACCACTGTTGGGCAGGCTTACAATTCCTTTTACGGCTATCAAAACCTGGGTATCTTTCAAACACAGGCAGATATCAACAGCTATGTATCGGCAGCCGGCGGCAAAATACAGCCAAATGCAAAACCCGGTGATTTTAAATGGGCCGACCTTGATGGTAACGGAACTATTAACGATCTGGACCGTACATACATTGGTAACCCCACACCATCGTGGACATATGGCTTAACCATTAACGCATCTTACAAAAACTTTGATATCGTTGTATTTGGACAAGGCCAGGCAGGAAACATGATTTTCCAGGGCTTACACCGTTTAGATATTGGTAACTCAAACTTTACAACTAAACGTTTAGAAAGATGGGTTGGGCCAGGTACATCAAACACCGAGCCGCGTGTAGTTGATGGCGACCCCAACCATAACACTACCTATAACTCTAAATACTACCTTGAAAAAGGCGATTACTTCCGTATCAAAAACCTGCAGTTAGGGTACAGCCTTCCTAAAAATCTGATAAACAAAATTGGTATGCAAAGGGCAAGGATATATGTAACCGGCGAGAACCTGTTCACCTTTACCAAATACTCTGGATACGACCCGGAGATTGGCGGCGGCAGTTACAGTATCGACCGTGGTTTTTATATGCAGGCAAAATCGTATATGCTGGGTGTAAGTGTTGGATTTTAATAATAATTAATGAAATGAAGAAGAGTATAAAATATTTATCATTTTTTCTGGCGGCATCATTTGCAGTTACCGCATGTAAAAAAAGTTTTCTGGATGTAAAGCCTAAAGGCACCAATCTGGAATCAAACTATTACCGCAACCAAACCGAGGCTTTTAACGGCCTGGTAGCTATTTACGATGTTGTTGGATGGCAGGGTGGCGGTTTTGTAACCAAAGAAGGTGCAATGGATGCCGGTTCTGACGACCATTATGCCGGTGGTGGCAACGCTACCGATATTAACGATTTACAGGTAATCTCAAACTACACGCTATCCCCATCGGTGGGCCCGTCTTATGAGCTATGGAAGGCTGGGTTTTCGGGAGTATTCCGCGCCAACGTGCTGCTTCAGAAATTGCCGAACGTGCCGATGGATGCAGGCTTAAAAAGCAGGTACAAATCTGAAGCTACCGCTTTGCGCGCTTATTTCTATTTCGACCTGGTAAGGTTGTTTAAATATCTGCCTTTGCTAACCGAGCCTGTAGCGGCTGACCAGACGTACAATGTAGAGCAAACTACCCCTGCAGCAGTGTACAAGCAAATTGAGGCTGATTTGAAAGCGGCAATAGCCGACGGAAACATCCCCGATAAAATAGACATAACAACAGATGGCGGCCGCCTTACAAAAGGCGCTATACATGCGTTATTAGGTAAGGTTTATCTTTTTGAGCAAAAATGGGCTGAAGCAGCAACGGAGTTTGCAGAAGTAAATGGCGCAACGCCCGGTCAGCAAAACGCAAAATATGGTTACAAACTGCTTGCAAATTTCGCCGACCTGTGGAAAACACAAAATAAATTTAACAGTGAGTCGATACTCGAGGTTGGTCACTCATCAAAATCAGGAGGCGATTGGTCATGCATTGCCTGTACCGAGGGCAACGTTTTAAATATTATTGTTGGCCCAAGAGATTATAAGGCGCTTAAAGCCGGAGCGCCGGATTATATTTCAGGATACAGCTTTTTGCCTATCACCAAAAATTTATTCGATGCCATACACTTCGATCCGCGTAACAAAGCAACTGTTGCAAATTTAGACAGCTTAAAAGCAAACGGCATTGCCGATTATACTCCGGGATACATGAACACCGGCTATTTTCTGGGCAAATTTGCCGGGCATGTTGCCGATAAAACTACCGGTGGCGGTGCTCCTGAACTAAATTATCCGCAAAATTTATACGAAATACGTTTAGCCGATACCTACCTTATGGAAGCCGAAGCGCTAATTCGTGGCGGTGGCAATGCGGCACGTGCAACAGCGTTAATGACCGCTGTACATACCCGGGCTTATAACGATGGCGTAACGCACGGCCTGGCCGCTACGCTCGAAAATTTGAAAAGAGAGCGCCGCCTGGAACTTGCCGGTGAGGGGCACCGCTGGTTTGATCTTGTACGCTGGGGCGATGCCGCAACAGTGTTGGGTTCAAGAGGCTTTACTGCCGGTAAAAATGAAATTTTGCCTATCCCGCTTACCGATTTAAACAATACCAAGCTTAAGCAAGGCAAAGAGTGGGGTGGTACGTTATAATTAACTTATTGAAATAATTATGAAATTAAACATTATTAAAGCCTGTGCCCTGGGGGTACTTGCTATTGGAATGTATGAAGGTTGCAGACCAGAAAAATATGATGGTAATGGCTTAACCTCGGCAGACCTTAAGGCCTCATTCACCGTAACGCCGGTAGCCAGTAAAGCAAACTATTATGTATTAAATGCCGATACCAAAGGCGTATTAGGTGTAAAATGGGATTTGGGCGATGGCGCTGCAATAGGCAAACCAACCGATACTGTGTTTTTTCCGGATGCCGGCAAATACACAGTTACCCTTACAGCAATAGGTAAAGGCGGCGAAACGAAAACCGCTTCCCAGGATATTACCGTAGCCACGTCTGATCCATCAGCAGGTAACCTTGTGCTCGGATCAAATATGTCTGCAAGCGATGATGCTTCCTGGAACCATATAACCATATCAAACGGCGTTACATTTGCTATAAATAATGGCAAAATGGTTGCAAAGGGTGGTAACTATGGTCATGCCGGTATTTGGCAGGCTATAAATGTTGTTGCCGGGCGTAAATATCAGATAGATATGAACGTTGATGGCAGCGGCGCATCCGATACCTGGTTTGAAGTTTACTTTGGAACAAAACAACCTGTTAACGGTTCAGATTACAGCGATGGTGGCGCACGCCTTGCAATAAACACCTGGACGGGTTGTGGTAAAACGCCATTTAACGGTAAATTATCTGCCATACAATGCGCCGGCAGTGGTAACGTTGTTACAGCCACCGCAACAGGTAAAATGTATTTACTTATTAAAAGCGGAGGTAATAACCTTGGCATAACCGGTATCGAGTTTACTAAGGTAACTCTTCGCGGGGTTCAATAAATTTATAACAGAACAAGGTTGCTTAAGTTAAGCAACCTTGTTCTTACTATTATCAAAATATGAAAAAGTTATTATTTGCTATATACCCGTTACTCGTTTTAGCTGTGCCATCGTGCTCAAAAAAGAGTGGGGCCGCTATGGAACCCTTTAAACAAATAGAGCAGCCTGCTAAAACATACGGCTTTGAAAGTACCGTTACATGGTCTGACGAATTTGATGCCAACGGTGCACCCGACCCTGCAAAATGGACCTACGATGTTGGAGGAAGCGGGTGGGGTAATAACGAATTGGAGTATTACACAAATACCACCAATAATGCGGTTATTAAAGATGGTATATTAACAATTACCGCCAAAAAAGAAAGCCTGAACGGAATGAATTATACCTCTTCCAGAATGGTTTCAAAAAATGGCAGCGATATGCTTTACGGCCGCGTAGAGGTGAAGGCCAAACTACCTGCCGGCAGAGGAACCTGGCCTGCAATATGGATGTTGCCAAACGATTATGCTTACGGTGGCTGGCCAAACTCCGGCGAAATAGATATTATGGAACACGTGGGCTACGATCCAAACAAAGTTCATTTTAGCGTGCACAACCAGCTATACAACGGCGGCAATGCAAAAACGAGCACGTTAGAAATACCTACTGCGTTTACTAATTATCATTTGTACCGCGCCGATTGGACACCAACCGCAATAAAAGGTTATTATGACGATCAGTTGGTATTTACCTATACCAATGATGGTAAAGGATCTGCGGGCTGGCCTTTTGATAAACCTTTCCACGTATTACTAAACCTTGCCATAGGCGGTAACTGGGGTGGTGTACAAGGGGTTGACGATAGTATTTTCCCGGTTTCAATGCAGGTAGATTATGTTCGTTTTTACAAAATGACTACAACAAACTAAATAACCGGTAAATTTCATCTGTGTTTTTGCATCGGTATTAAACCGGTTTTGAATTCGTTTTTCCTATAATTTGCGCTAAGTATCCTAAAAACATGAAAAAATATTCGCTATACCTGTTTGGTATATTAGCAATTGGTTTGGTTGTAACTCAATATGGTTGCAGCAAATCATCAACCGGCGGCAATGATACATCTACCACGCCAACTAAACCGGTTGAGCCCGAAACCCCTGTTGCTACAGATGTAAGCATGTGGCTTACCACGGCAGATCAGGCGGTTTTGTTTAAACAGCAGAATATTTCGCTGGTATTTAATACCAACACCAGTACCAACCCTACCATTAATGTAGATGATACAAAAGTGTACCAGTCAATTGATGGGTTTGGTTTTGCACTTACCGGGGGCAGTGCTTCGCTTATCAACTCGTTAAGCGAGGCTAATAAAACAGCGCTGTTAAACGAACTGTTTAAAACCGACGGAACTAATATAGGTATAAGCTATTTGCGTATAACCATGGGCGCATCTGACCTAAGCGCGGCCCCATTTAGTTATGATGATGTAAGCGGAGATGCAGCGCTTACAAATTTTAGCATTGATAAAGAAAAGGTGGATCTTTTGCCAATACTTAAAAAGATATTAGCTATAAACCCGGATATAAAAATACTTTCGTGCCCGTGGAGCGCACCTGCATGGATGAAAGATAACAACAGCTTTTATGGCGGTAGCTTAAAACCCGGATACTTTGATACTTATGCCAAATACTTTGTAAAATACATTCAGGCGATGAAGGCAGAGGGGGTAACTATTGATGCCATTACCCCACAAAACGAGCCCCTTAACGCCTACAATAACCCCAGCATGTTAATGTTATCGGCCGATGAGGGTACGTTTGTGAAAAACAATTTAGGGCCTGCATTTAAAGCTGCAGGAATTGCAACCAAAATAATAGTTTATGACCACAACGCCGATCATCCGGAATATGCTACCGATATTTTTGCAGATAAAGCAGCAGCCGATTTTGTTGATGGCGCTGCATTTCACCTTTACGGTGGATACATCAATGCGCTTGGAACCGTACACGACCAATATCCTGCAAAAAATATATACTTTACAGAACAGGCAACCTTTGCCGGCGGCAACTTTGGCAGCGATTTAGCTTACCACGTCAGCAACGTTATCATTGGCGCTACCCGTAACTGGAGTCGTAATGTTATCGAGTGGAACCTGGCTTCAGATCCCAACCAAAATCCGCATACAGTGGGCGGCTGCACCTCCTGTTTGGGTGCAATTACCGTTGGCACCGGCGTATCCCGTAACGTATCCTACTATATTATTGCACACGCCTCGAAATTTGTAAGGCCGGGTGCGGTACGTATAGCATCTGATTTAATAAGCAATGTACTAACCGTAGCTTTTAAAAATACCGATGGCACCAAAGTGCTTGTTGCTTTAAATGCCGGTACTACAGACCAATCTTTTAATATCAGGTATAGTTCAAAAATGATTAACACATCATTAAAAGCCGGAGCTGTGGCCACATATATTTGGAAGTAACTCTTTAGCTAAAAGTAAAAAGCAAAAGTTGGATGCTATTGTTTTAATGCTGATGCTCCTTATCGTTGTCCTCACGCAGTGAACCTGGGCTTGGGTATATAATAATTTGTGCTACCTTTTTTGTTTTGATAAGCGCTTCATAATCAATCGTTTTTACAGCTGGAAGCTTTTGCGGCCAGTTGCCCTTTGTTATGTTCGGCATTTTTAGTTTGGCCGCTATATTCTGGATTTTTCTTGATGCTTTACACCGGTGCGCTTTGTTTTCAGCCAAAGATAGTGACGTGCGTCACTTTTTAACAATAAAACGATCATTTTTAAACCTGTAACTGATGCTTACTTTTGATGTTATTAATCAGTTTATAAAGTTTAAATTTCAAGATCATGTTGGGAGCACTTACAGACTTACAGATAGAAAGTTTGCTGAAACAGCAGATTACCGGCCGTATAGCATGCCATGCTGATGGAACCACCTATATTGTTCCGATAAACTATGTTTACAATGCGCCATATGTATACAGTCATTCGGCAAATGGCAAAAAGATTGGAATGATGCGAAAGAATCCCGAGGTATGTTTTGAGGTTGATGATATCCAAAGCATCTTTAACTGGAAAAGTGTAGTAGCCTGGGGGCGTTTTGAAGAAGTAACCGATATGGACGAAAAGGAACGCTTGATGCAGGGAATTATACATCGCATAATGCCAATGGCCAATCAGCCTGCAAATCATCCTTCGCATGGGATTACTGAAAACGATAGTGACGTGGGCGAAAAAATTGAACTGATTATTTACAAAATCAATCTGGATAAAAAAACCGGCCGGTTCGAAAAAAACTAACACTTGGCGTGGGGTTTTATCCGTGCCCCGATCTCTACTATCGGCAACACAACCGAACAATCCGCCCGCCTGCTGCACTTTACCAGAATGGTTTTCCCGTTCGTAAATATTACAACAACTAACAATAGCAATTGCAAGATAAGTAGATGATCACAAGCATTTTCTATAGTGACCGGCGTCATGTTTTCTGTGGGCGCCGTTTGTGAAATTTACCCCTGAAAATTATAAACCCGACACTATGAAAACGATTATTGTAATTAACGATGGCTCTTCATCAGCAGCGCATGCATCAAAACTGGCTTTCACGATTGCGCAGGCGGTTGAGGCCAATATTTTGGTAGCCAACACCTATAAAATCAAGACTATGACAACGGCAAAAGTGATGGCAGGCCACAATAGTCAACAACCGGTACAACTTACCCATGGTTGGTTGGCGAGAATGTTAAATGCACTTAACCATAACCCTGCGGGCTACCGTCCCGAAATATCAACGGTAGATATCGTGGATTTTGATGCTACGCAATTAGCCGCTATGATAATCAAAAGAAATATTTGGCTATTGGTAAGCGGAAGTGCCGCCACATTACAAAATGAGCCGCGACAAGCTTTATTAAACCTCCAAAGCGTATTGAATAAAGTACAGTGCCCCTTATTAATAGTGCCCGAAAACTGGACATTAAAAAACATACAGCATATAACTTATATTGCCGATTTACGGTATTGCCGCGCGGCCGTTGTAAAATATCTTGTTCAACTTGCCGAACCTATGCAGGCCAGCGTATCTGTAGCTCATTTATCGGCCAAAGGAATACCGGATATTGAGGAAAGTTATGGCCAGTGTTTATTTACCCAACAAGTTGTAAACCACATACATAGTTACCATGTTGGCTTCAATAACATCAGGGAAAAAGATATTAACAAGGCCGTTGATGTTATAATTAACGGAATGCATAACGATGTGCTGGTGCTTGTTAACCACCGTTATCATTTTAAAGAAATCATCGGAGATTATTTGACCGAAGCACTGCCGGGCCACGTAACAATACCATTGCTGATATTTCCTTATTAATTTACCGCCAGGGGCATCGTGGGAGGTTTGTTACTTACAGAGGGTTAAATATGCAATACCTTTTTGTTTTTCCGAACCAATGCAGGCAAGTACTTAAAACGCTGCTTTGATCTTATCTTTTGTAACACTCAATTCTTCGGCGCTGAAGCTTAGTTTGGGCCTCGAAAAATTAAGGTCATCAACCCGGTTCAAGGGGATAAGGTGGATATGTGCATGCGGCACTTCGAGGCCGATAACAGCCACACCAACCTTTTTGCATCGTATAGCTTTTTTAATGGCCGTAGCCACAATTTTGGCAAATATTTGCAAACCGGTATAAGTTTCGTCATCCAGATCAAAAATGTAATCAACTTCTTTTTTCGGAATCACCAGCACATGCCCTTCGGCCAGCGGATTAATATCTAAAAAAGCTAAAAACTCATTACTCTCGGCAACAACGTACGCCGGGATTTCGCCTGCTATAATTTTTGAAAAGATGCTCATTGTTAATTATTTGAGGATTTGAAAATTTGAAGATGGTCTGGCGATTCGATATTTTCAAATCCTCAAATCTTCAAATTCTCAAATTAAACTTACCGGCTTACTTCCAGTATTTCAAATTCAATTTTACCTGCCGGTACGGTAATCTCAATTGTTTCGCCTACTTTTTTGCCTAAAAGGCCTTTGGCTATGGGCGATGCTACCGATATTTTACCGGCTTTCATATCGGCCTCACTTTCGGCTACCAGCTGATAACTCATGGTGGCGCCATTTTTAAGGTTTTTAATTTTAACGATAGATAGTGCCAATACTTTTGACGTATCCAGTTTGGATTCATCAAGCAGGCGGGCATTTGCCAACACTTCCTGCATTTGCGAAATTTTAGCTTCATGCAAGCCCTGCGCTTCCTTGGCGGCGTCGTACTCGGCATTTTCAGACAAGTCACCTTTATCGCGCGCTTCAGCAATTTGTTTTGATATGTCCGATCGCCCGGTTGTTTTTAACCTTTGTAATTCTTCTTTAAGTTTTTCTAAACCATCCTTGGTAAAGTATGATACCTCTGCCATAACACGTAAATTAATTATTGTTTATCCTATTGGTTGTCCAAAAAAAACCGCCCTCCCTTTTTTAAGAAGGACGCAACGACTATAAAAACAAACAAGACTATATGGGCCATGCCTACATAGTCTTGTTTAGTATTGAACGAAGATAAGTGATTTAAGTTTTAATATGCAAATTTATTTGAGGGGTGAGTGGTTGATTGGGTTAGATTAGGTTGATTAAGTTTTTTGCATCTTTTATAGTGGCTTATTTAACTTAATCAACCACTTTAACCAACTTCTCCAGCTTTGGAGCGAGCCTTATCTAATCATCTTCAAATTTTCAAATCCTCAAATTTTCAAATTCGGAAGCTTCTCCGCCATCACTTCGCTTATCTTCCGGTACGAATCAAACGTCCAGCCGGCTACGTGGGGACTTAGTATAACCTTGCCGCTTTGGCGCAACTCATCGTACCAGGCCTGCTCGGCCAGGGTAGGGAATTTTTCAACTTCAAGCACATCTAAGCCTGCGCCTAATATTTTGCCTTCTTTAATTGCTTTTAGTACGCTGCTTACTTTTGCGGTTTTGCCCCGGGAGGTGTTGATAAAGAAAATCGGCTTTTTAAAATGAAAAAGATATTCGTCGTCAACCAATCCGTTGGTTTCTGATGTCAGCGGTACGTGTATACTTAGTACATCGCTTAGTTTTACTATCTGCTCCATGCTTACTTCGCGCGCATAGCGGTCGCTAAAGTCGGTTTTGTACTTGTCATAGGCAATTACATCAACCTGGAAACCCGAAAGCTTACAGGCAAAGCTATGTCCCATATGGCCGTAGCCAATAATGCCCACAGTTTTTCCTTTCAGTTCGTAACCGCGGTTGCCCTCCCGCTCCCATTTGCCATTCCTTATCTCGGCATCGCCCCGGTTAAAATTATTCATTAGTGAAAGCAGGAGGCCAATAGCATGCTCGCCAACGGCATCAGAGTTGCCTTCGGGCGCATTAATCAGTTTAATGCCTTTTTCGGCGGCGTAGGCCTCGTCAATATTGTCCATACCGGCGCCGGCGCGGGCCACAAATTGCAGGTTTGTGGCCAAATCAAAAACGTGTTTGGTTACCTGGAATTTGGAGCGGATAACCAGGCCCGCGTAATTGCCTATAATTTGTAAAGCTTCTTCGGCTTTTATGGTTGGCCTGTAATTGCATGTATAACCTTTGGCTTCGGCCTGCTCCATAAATATGGGATGTACATCATCAACAATAAGAATATTATTTTTCAACTGGGCTTAAGATTTTTATGAACCACAAATTTACTAAACAACCATGATACTTATATGGTTAACTATCAGCACGGCAACTTAATTACAAAATAACCAGCTATTCCCGCCATTTTTACAGGCTTTATAAACTGGCACGGGAATAGCATATCAATATATAAGGGGTTGCCCTTTATTACATAAACCAATTAAAAATGAAATCATTAAAGCAAATAGGCACCAATATAAAACACTATTCTGAACAATTATCGCATGATGGATTTAAGCAGGTATTTGATCATATAGATCAATTGAACGTAAAAAAGGGCGTGGATAAACTGGGCCTTGATAAATTTATAAACCAATGCGCAATTATGGCTGCCGGCAGTGGTGCCATATCGGGCAGCGGCGGCGTTTTAACTATGGTGATAGGTATGCCTGTTGATGTGCTTAACCTGATAACCCAGCAATTCAGGGTTACTATGGCCATTATGTACCACAACAGGGGCAGCTACCAGATGGGGTTCGATGAGTTTATGAAACTGGTAGCTATATCTTTTAAAGTAGAAACCGGTATTGCCCTAAGCAAAACCATGATAGAAAGCGTAGCCGAAAAAATCATCCTCAACCTCGGCGTACGCACTGCCGAAAGGCTGGTGCCGGTTGTTGGCGCTGTTATTGGCGGCACAACCAATTATTTGTTTATTAAACGGATGGCAAAATCGGTTAAGGAGATGCAAGGGCTGCCGGTGGTGATACAAGTGAATTGATAGCTTTACCCAATATAAAAACAGCGGTAAGCTTTAATTCTTACCGTTGTTATTTGCAAACGACCGTTTATCTTCGTTTTATATAGTAGACAATTTTGGTGTCATTGTTACTTATCGGTACTGTAGACTTCGCCTTGTTATCTTTAAGACCCGCTACACTGATATTTTCTATCTGTATTTTCACTTGATAGCTTTTGCTTTGCAGCGTGTCACAAAGCATGTCGGCGGGTAAGTTATAAGCTATTTCATAGTCATATTCGGCCGGCGCCTTTTTATATTGCGCAATCTTTTTTTGATCTTTTATGAGCTTGTCGGTTATGTCGGTGGTGTTGAATTTAATGCCCTCTCCATTTATTTTAAGTAAATACGTGTTTATACCTGTGCCTATCTGAGTAATGGTTACCCCATCCAGTTTATCAGTAACAGTATCTGATCTCATTGCCGGGCTAAAAGAAAAATCATATCCTTTAATATCCCTGATATCTGAGTTTGCCTGGAAACCAAAGTTGTTAATAATCCCTGGTTCTTCGTTTTCGTTATACCATAATTCAAAAGTACTTAAGCCGAGCTGTTGCTTGGCCCATTCATATTTGATGCTCCTCAACTCCCGCCTGTCTGCCAGTCTATCATTATACATGTTACGGCTTTTCAGCTTTCCTAACGAATCGCTTATTAATGTCAGATTCCTTTTCAGATAAGGTTGCAAGGGTTCAAGGTCATAGTTGTAAATGAAATAATGGAGTTCGTTAACAATCCGACTGCCATCTTTCCTGCTTATTTTTTTACTGTCGACGGGCATTAGCTTACCACCCTTAAAGGCGTTTTGCTTTTCAAAAAATTTGATAATAATACGCCTTTGTGAATACATAGAAACTGAAAACGCGCTTTGCGGGCCATAAATGGATAGCAGTGTAAGAATACAAAGCGATAGGGGAATCACCTTTATATTTTGTTTTTTGAAGGCTAAAAAATAAACAGAGATAAACAACAACCAGCAGGCAAGCGCCAATAAAAAGTAACGCCACTCCGTAATGCCGTATTTAAATACCCGTGCGCCAACGGCAACAAATAACAAGCCCAGCAGCGGCACCATTAAAAAGTAAAAGCTACGGGCATAGGTTTTGAGCCATTTATTGCCGTCGCGGTCCCTTACTGGGTAAACAAGCAACAGCGAAAGAATGCCGAATACAGCATAACTTAATATGAGGTTGGATACAAGGCCTTTAGGCAGGCTCCATTGAATTAGTATTTTAACCTCGTAGGCTAACAGGATAATTACATAAATGGTTGATAAGGGAATGAGTACATATTGAGTAAATATCTTAAGCGCTTTAGGATAGCTTAAATCTTCGTCGAGCGCGGCGGTATCAACCGGAACACCGGCCAGGAAGAACACGGTGGTAAATATCCCCACTATCCAAACCCATAATATGGCGTAGCTATCCCACTCAAAATTAAAGTTGAACAAAAAGTTGGTGGCGCCAATAGCAGCAGCGATACCTGAAAAAAGCACCACACCATATAATACACTGGTTAAAAACCGTAAAAACAGGGTTTTATTAAATTGCCAAAACCCATTAACCTGCCCTTTGCCGGTAAAAGCTGCAAAAGCCACCATGAGGTGAAATGCCAGGCAAAGCAGGAAAAACCGGATATAATCAGCTTCACGTGCGGTAGGGTCGATGATGAAAATAAGCGCAGCTGCAAAAAGCGCAGCTATAATTTTTATAATGAGTTTTTTTGTTTGCTAAACGGCCGGCTTTGGGTAAACAGCGTAGCCGACAGACTTAAAAGCAAGCCCAGGTTGGCTGTCATCACCCCGCGCATCAGCCAGCCCTCGTGTACCCTGTTTAAATGGCGCAGTTCAACCTCAACAGTGCCGGCAATGGTGCCAATCAGCGCGAATAAAAATTCAAAGGGATATCGTTTTATAGTGTATAAAAAGCCTTCGGCGAGTGTTTTTATGGATGGAAATTTCATTGTGACAGGGTTTATATTGGCAATATAAGTACAATTTGCAAAATATCTGTACTAAAAATGTAAACTGTATGGGCTGCAATTGCATTTCACACATTAGTGATTATATTTGCGGTCGCAAAAAACATCATTTTATACAATATAATGAGAGAAATACAATTCAGAGAAGCGCTACGTGAGGCTATGGTCGAAGAAATGCGCAACGACGATACCATATACCTGATGGGTGAAGAGGTTGCCGAATATAATGGCGCCTATAAAGTAAGCCAGGGCATGCTGGACGAATTTAGCGCTAAACGCGTTATTGACACACCCATCTCTGAATTAGGCTTTGCCGGTATTGGCATTGGTTCGGCAATGAATGGTTTACGCCCGATCATCGAATTTATGACCTTTAACTTTTCGTTAGTGGCTATTGATCAGATCATCAACGGCGCGGCCAAAATCATGTCGATGAGCGGTGGCCAGTTTTCTGTGCCAATCGTTTTCCGCGGCCCAACCGGTAATGCAGGTATGCTTAGCTCGCAACACTCACAATGCTTTGAGAACTGGTATGCCAACTGTCCGGGCTTAAAGGTTGTGGTTCCGTCAAACCCATACGATGCTAAAGGCCTGTTAAAATCTGCAATATTGGATCCCGATCCGGTTATTTTTATGGAATCGGAGTTAATGTATGGCGATAAAGGCGAAGTTCCTGAAGAAACATACTATATCCCTTTGGGTAAAGCCAAAGTGGTAACACAAGGTACCGATGTAACTTTGGTAGGTTTTGGCAAGATCATGAAAGTGGTTATTGCCGCCGCTACCGAATTGGCAAAAGAAGGTATCAACGCCGAAGTGATAGACCTGCGTACAGTACGCCCAATTGATTACGAAACCGTGATCAATTCGGTTAAAAAAACAAACCGTTTGGTAATTATCGAAGAAAGCTGGCCTTTAGGCTCAATTGCTACCGAGGTTGCTTTTAAAGTACAAAAAGATGCTTTTGATTACCTTGATGCACCTATCCTGCGTATTATGGGTGGCGATGTTCCATTGCCTTATGCACCAACTTTAATACAGGAATACCTGCCAAACCCGGAAAGGGTTATTAAAGCGGTTAAAGAGGTAATGTACGTAACTAAATAATAACGCGATTTAAGGATTTTACAGGATTGACAGGGCTTTTTCTTGTCGCCGGCGAAATTTAAATAATATCAAAAAGCCCGGTATTTGTATCGGGTTTTTCACTTTAATACAAGTCACTATGGAAACATCAAACGTAAAAGACAGCAACGGCAACATCCTAAACGATGGCGATTCGGTAACGCTGATAAAAAGTTTAAAAGTTAAAGGTGGCGGGGTAACGCTTAAACAAGGTACGCTGGTAAAAAAAATCCGCCTTACGGATGATGACAAAGAAGTTGACTGCAAAATTGACGGTATGAGCATTGTGCTTAAAACGGAATTTTTGAAGAAGAGGTAATTATTGATAACCGGGAAAGAGCAAAATTATCGTCGGGTATCCATCAGGTAAACCTGAAAAAATGGGAAGATGTGTTGGCTTTAGGGGCTCAGCAACCATATTCTATTTTCGAAGCGCGTAGGCCTGTCACTCTGAGCCTGTCGAAGGGTCGCGCGGAGAGGCCTTTGCCCGCTGTGGTTCGACAAGCTCACCATGACAGCCATTTTACGATGTCATTCCTACTTCATACCAGTACCCTTGACGGGGCGTTAGCAAAAGGGCCCTTGGGCAAACTTTCGGCGAACGAACTTACTGACATGAATAGTAAGCTTAAAATCTTGTTTCAGTTACCTTGATAAGTGCTGACAACCCTGCTGCCAAGTATATTTATATAACAAGCAGATAGGTGGCTTTTTGTATAAAATGTCTATTTTAGGCACACAAATACCATCAGTATGCAAAACTCCATTTTTAAAGCCATAAGGCTAATAGTTTTAATTGTGTTTGCCGGAGCTATCGGCAACAATTTATCAGCCCAAACCAAACCTGCAGCTACAACAACCAAACCTGAAGCCGCGGTGAAAACACCAACAGCAGCAGGGATCATAGCGCCTACAACCCTTATAGAAAAGTTTTTCAGGAGTTACGATAAAGAGAGCACCACTAAAGCGATGATAGATATATTTAAAACCAATCCGCTTATAGATTCCAATAGCCTGGTTAAGCTTATTTCAAAAATAGATACTACCCGCAGCCTTATTGGCGCTTATACCGGCAAAGACCTCATCGTTCAGCGTAAAGCATCCAACAGCCTGGTATTATACAGCTACCTGGTAAAACATCAAAACCAACCTCTGCGGTTCACATTTATGTTTTACAAGCCCAAAAACGAATGGGTAATTTATCGCCTGTATTTTGACGATTCGGTAAGCAGCGAACTGGAGCAATCGGCAAAAATTACAGGGAAACCGTAGAAGCTTAAAGTAAAAAGCAGAGGGGCTAAACATCATTTTGGCAAAAAAAGAAAGGCCTTTAGCATATTGCTAAAAGCCTTTTTGATATAGTTTAAAGCAAAACCTTTTACCTTAAACCACGGTTCCTTCTTTCAGTTTCTCGGCATTTTCTGCAAACTGTAAAGCTTCCATTATCTCCTGTAAATCGCCGTTTAATACGCCGGGCAGGTTGTATATGGTAAGGCCGATGCGATGCTCTGTTAAGCGCCCTTGCGGGTAGTTATAAGTTCGTACCTTGGCCGACCTATCGCCGGTTGATACCATGGTTTTGCGCTTTTTGGATGTTTCTTCCAGGTGCTTTTGTAGCTCCATTTCGTACACACGTGAACGTAATACCTGTAATGCTTTATCGTAGTTTTTTAATTGCGATTTTTGGTCCTGGCACTGCGCCACAATGCCGGTAGGCAAGTGGGTTAACCTTACGGCCGAGTAGGTAGTATTTACCGACTGACCTCCCGGCCCCGATGCGCAGAATAAATCCTTACGGATATCACTAACCTGAAGGTCAATATCAAACTCATCAACCTCGGGCAATACCACAACTGATGCGGCCGAAGTATGTACCCGGCCCTGGGTTTCAGTATCAGGAACGCGTTGAACGCGATGTACGCCCGATTCATATTTTAAAGTACCGTAAGCGTCTTCGGCTATTACATTAAATACAACCTCCTTATAGCCGCCGCTGGTGCCTTCGGTATAATCAACCAGTTCGGTTTTCCAGCCACGTTTTTCGCAATAGCGCATATACATGCGGTAAAGGTCGCCGGCAAAAAGGGCTGCCTCATCGCCACCCGTACCACCACGGATCTCTACCATTGCGTTTTTGCTATCTTCCGGATCCTTAGGGATAAGCATCAAGCGGATAACTTCCTCAATTTCGTCCTGTTTGGTAAGCAATTCATCCAGCTCCATTTTGGCCATTTCACGAAACTCTTCGTCTTTTTCGGTAGCCAGGATCTCTTTATTACTATCAATATTGCTCATAATGTTACGGTATATGTTATACTCGTCAACAATTTTAGCAAGGTCTTTATATTCTTTATTCAGCTGGGCATAGCGTTTCATATCCTGCATTACTTCAGGATTGCTTAATTCGCCTTCAACGGTTTTCCAGCGTTGAAATATCAGTTCTAATTTCTCTAACATACTCGGTATATTCAAAAGCTAATCAAAGCAGCTTTGCTTGATGATGGTCCGGCTACAAAAGGCGTTACGTTTCGGTCGGTTTACAGGCTTGCTTCAAAAAACGCACAAAAATACGCATTTTCAGGCATATATTATTTCAGCGGATTGTAAGTTGTTTTGGCAGCTTTTTATGTAACTTTAATTTAAAACCTAATGGGCGTTAATACTGTTACTCAATAAAAACCAACCACATTATGCCACTTCCAGAAAACCCCAATCTTGACGATAACCAGGACGAAAAAGATCCCGGTAACCAATACGAACAAAACGAAGGCCAGGACACCGGCAACCAACGTTTAGATGATGACGTTGCAGATATTGCCGCTTTAGAAGCCGCCACCCGCGCCTCCGAATCGGCATTTACCTTAAATGTAGATGACGGCATAACGCCCGACGTTGATGAGGATGAAGATTAGACACGAATATTTGCAGGCGTTTAGCTATTGTATCGAATTTCAATAAACACGAATATTTGCAAGCGTTTAGCAATTGTATCGAACTTCACGAATTGATAAGCATGCGGATTGTTGCAGGCGCTACGTTAATAAGATCGAATTTTAATTAGGTGCCGTTTGTGGAATTCGAAGCATTTGTAAAATTCGTGTTCCCTCATTAACAACCCTTTTTTTCTATCTTGATTCTATTTTTAAAACTCTTTATATAAACCAAAAATGGCCTGTCCCTCGGTCATGGGCTGGTTGGTAACTGTGCGGCCAAGTACCAGGGTACGGCCAGTATAAGTAATTTGGGATCCTTTCGAGTTAATGTAATTGGCTTTCAGGAACAGCCCCCACCCTGCGCCTGTATTTAAGCGAATTGCCGCGCTGCCGCCATAAGCAAAGGCAAATTTAGTTGAACTGTGTTGCAAAAACTCACCGGTTTGCGCATCTACACCTTGTATCTGCACAGCTACGGTAGGCGTGGCAAAGCTTTTTATGGCGCCGGCAGAGGCTCTAAAATCGAACGAAAAATCATGCCAAACAACAGTATATTGCGGGCCTAATAATATATTAAGGCTGCGGTAACGTTTGTTGGCGGTAATTATCGATTCATCGGCTTTGTAGCTATCTGTATAACCTTGCGAAATTATTCGGTCGTCATCATAGGTAAGGTTACCCTGGTCCTGATAGGTTACGGTATAGCCTAACGCTGCACGCTTAAAAAAATAATGTGCACCATCTAAAGAATATACTAAACCTCTTTTGGCAAAACCCGATTTGTTGTTGCTGTAATCAGTTGATTTAAAATCGCCATATGGCCTCGATTGGCCAAGTCCCAAACTTAAATAACTTTTAGATTTTTCGGAAACCGTTTCATCATCCTGCACATCCTGCGCCTTTGATTTAAATGCCATCAGCATAAAAAAAGCTGCAGCCAATAATGTAAAAGTTTGTTTCATGTTGTAATAGTCCTAATAAAATAAATCTGGTTTGCCAAAACCCTGCATATTTGGTTTAGCAAACGCCTAAAAAAATGCATTATTATCGCTAAAGGTGCTTATGTTAAAAAAACAGGCCTCAGCAAATAATATACACGCCATATCCGCGCAAACGCAGTTAAAGCAGTTTTTAGTTACAGGGCGCTAATATAGCTTGCCCCGGTCAATTAAACAGCAGCAAAGGGTAAAATTAACAACTTTTAACCTTTAATGGTCTAAATCATTTGCGCCTGTGTAATGCAAATCACTATCTTTAGTTCCCCTGTAATTTAAATGGAGATGAAAAGAACACCTGGCTTACTTGCATTAGCTGTTTTATTTTACAGCTATTCCCACGCGCAACAAATGACTATTAAAACACTGCCATACCCCAAAACAAAAAAGGTTGATACCGTTGATACATACTTTGGTACCCCGGTACCCGACCCCTACCGCTGGCTGGAAAACGACCAGGCACCGGATACAAAGGCCTGGGTAAAAGAAGAAAATAAAGTTACCCAGAATTACCTGAAACAGATACCCTATCGCGAAGACATCCGCAAACGGCTGGAAACATTGTGGAATTACGAGAAATACAGCGCCCCTTTTAAAGAAGGACAATATACCTATTTTTATAAAAACGATGGCCTGCAAAGTCAGTCGGTTTTATACAGGCAAACTGGCGATAATGGTAAGCCCGAGGTATTTTTAGATCCTAATAAATTTTCGGCCGATGGTACAACATCGTTACAGGGTATCGATTTTACCAAAAACGGCGACCTGGCGGCCTACCAGATCTCGGAAGGCGGATCGGACTGGCGCAAGGTTATCGTGATAAAAACCAGCGACAAAAGTGTGGTTGGTGATACCCTTATCGATGTAAAATTTAGTGGCCTGGCCTGGAAAGGTACAGATGGCTTTTATTACAGCAGCTACGATAAACCTAAAGCCGGCAGCCAGCTGTCGGGCTTAACACAGTACCACAAATTATTTTACCACAAGTTGGGTACACCGCAAAGTACCGATAAATTGATATTTGGCGGCGAGAAAACCAAACGCCGGTACATTGGCGCTTACCTTACCGAAGATGAACGTTTTTTGGTGATAACCGCTGCCACATCAACCACCGGCAATGAGTTGTACATTCAGGATTTAAGCAAGGCCGATAGCCCTATAGTTACCGTGGTTGATAATTTTGACAACCAGCACAATGTATTGGACAATGTAGGCAGTAAGCTGTATATCCTAACTAATATTTATTCGCCAAATTTTAAAATAGTTACCGTTGATGCCGCAACCCCAGGCATAACCCATTGGAAGGATTTGATACCCGGAACAAAAAATGTTTTAACAGCCAGTACTGCCGGGGGTAAAATTTTTGCCGAATATCTGAAAGATGCCACCTCCTTTGTACAACAATATAATATGGATGGCAAGCTGGAACGAACCATCACCCTGCCATCGGTGGGAACTGCGGGTGGTTTTGCAGCCAAAAAAGAAGAAAAGGAAACCTATTATACTTTTACCAGCTACATATACCCGCCAACTATTTTTAAGTTGGATATAGCTACCGGGCAATCAAGTATCTATAAAAAATCGGGCGTGCAGTTTGATCCCGAACAGTACGAATCGAAACAAGTGTTTTACGCATCGAAGGATAAAACCAAAATCCCGATGATCATCACCTATAAAAAAGGTACGGTGCTAAATGGCCAGAACCCTTTAATGTTATATGCCTACGGTGGTTTCGGCGTGAGTTTAACACCTGCATTCAGCACGTCGAACATTATACTGTTAGAGCATGGCGGCATTTACGCTGTACCAAATTTGCGCGGCGGCGGTGAGTATGGCGAAACCTGGCATAAAAAGGGCATCAAAATGAAAAAACAAAACGTTTTTGACGATTTTATTGCAGCTGCCGAGTACCTCATCAAAAATAAATACACGTCAAAAGAGCACCTGGCAGTATCGGGCGGCTCAAACGGCGGCCTGCTCATCGGCGCTATGCTTTCCCAGCGGCCCGATCTGTTTAAGGTAGCATTCCCTGCCGTAGGCGTTATGGATATGCTGCGTTACAATAAATTTACAGCCGGAGCGGGCTGGAGCTATGATTATGGTACAGCAGAAGACTCGAAGGAAATGTTTGACTACCTGTACAAATACTCGCCATACCATGCCCTTACACCACGCGAATACCCGGCAACAATGGTTACCACAGCCGACCATGACGACCGTGTGGTACCGGCCCATTCCTTTAAGTTTGGCTCGCGGCTACAGGAATATCAAAAAGGCCCAGAGCCAGTCCTTATTCGCATTGAAACCAATGCCGGGCATGGCGCAGGTCAATCAACTGCGCAGGTAATAAGCGGACAGGTTGATAAATGGGCCTTTATGTTTTGGAATATGGGGGTACATTAGTTCACTTGTTCATTCGTTCATTGGTGAAGAGTTTGAAGAAGCCCTGGTGGCATTTGAGGTAAATTAATATATGATGCGTTATTTTTTGTTTGTCGCCGTTTTTCTATTTAGAGGATCGATCTGTTTTGCGCAGGATAAAAAGCCCAACTTTAATATTGTATTTATTGGTAACAGTATAACTCAGGGCGTTCAGCTGGCTACGCCTGAAGATACCCCGCCGGCTACAGCTATTGCGTATCTGCGCCAACAAAAAGACTTAGGCACCGTTGAGTTTAGCAACCAGGGCCACAGCGGCTACACCACCCTTGATTTTTTGCCTGGAACCAACACCTTTACCAAAGTGGAGGAAGCGGCCGGTGCATTTACTGATAAAAACGCGTTACTGATATTTTCGGTTAAGCTGGGCACCAATGATAGCGCCATCCAGGGGCCGCACGGTGCGCCTGTATCTGCAGATGATTATATCCAAAATGTGAAAACCATTATCGATAAATTACTTGCAGATTTCCCGGCGGCTATTGTCATATTGCAGCACCCTATTTGGTACAGCCCCAACACCCAAAACGGGGCAAAATACCTGCAGGAAGGTTTATCGCGATTGCAAAGCTATGTGCCTAAATTAGATAGCCTTGCCCAAAGTTATGCCGCTACAAACCATAAGCATGTTTTTATAGGCGATAAAAAGGCATTCAAATACTTTAAGAAACATCACCTTACGCTCCTGGTGCCCGAGAACGGCAAACAAGGTATATTTTACCTGCACCCCAATAAACAAGGCGCAATTGCTTTGGGCGAATTTTGGGGTAAGGCAATTGAAAAAGTAGTGAAGAAGTTTTTTTGAGGGACATGTATGATTTAACCAAATTGCTTTATTGTATCTGCCATGAGATATCGGAAAATTGTGTTTTATATTGTTGCGATACATTTATCGTTTTCGGGATGTAAAGCGAGACCAACAGTCGAAGTGCAGCCATCTGCTTTAGAATCATCGGTTTCACGGCCTAAAAACGTCGTCCATACAAACCTTTCCTTCAAAGTTATTCATGTTTTTGTTGCCTTATGCGATAATAAATACCAGGGTATAGTGCCGGTGCCGCCCAAAATAGGGAACGGACAAGATCCTGAAACCAATTTGTACTGGGGATGCGATAACGGCGTGCGCACCTATTTTAAACGAAGCAAGGATTGGCAATTGGTAAAAAAACAAAAAGGCAAAAAGATGATTATGGAACGGCTGATATTTAAACACCGCACTCAAAACGTTTTCCTGGTTGCCGATGCCTGGGACGGGCAGGCCATTGAAAAAACAACAGAGGACTTTTTGTTTAGTTGTGCCGGGCGGTTAAAGGATACCATTCATTATAAAAAACAGGTGATAGGAATTGATGGGAATGCCCAATTACTGGCTTATATAGGACACGATGGGCTGATGGATTTCGGGCTGCCCAATAAGTTTAAAAACGCCGATGGCAAAACACGGGATTGTATTATACTGGCTTGCATCAGCAAAAAATACTTTAGCGGCTTTATTACGCAGGCCAAAGCTAACCCCCTGGTTTGGACAACCGGCCTGATGTGCCCCGAGGCCTACACCTTACACGATGCTATTGCCGGTTACATTAAAAATGAGCCAAATGAAGCAATCAGGACAAGAGCGGTATCTGCCTACGTAAAGTATCAAAAATGCAGCGTGAATGCTGCAACTAATTTATTGGTATCGGGCTGGTGATATTTTTTTACTCGACAAACCTAATAATCATACCAACGCTATATAATTGCTATGCATACTTTAATCCCGCTCACCACTCACCACTCACAACTGACCACTCACCACTCTCCCCCATTTGTTAACAATCTTTTTTTGAATTGTAAGGCTATTCTCTCAACTTCGCAGTCCGAAATTTGATGTATGATATCGCATTCTAAAAAAATAGCTTCAGAGCTTTCCATATCCGAAAAACAGGTAAGTGCAACAATGGCATTACTTGATGAAGGAGCAACAGTACCATTTATTTCTCGTTACCGCAAAGAGGTTACCGGCACGCTCGACGAGGTGCAGGTGGCCGAGATACGCGACCGCGCCCAACAACTGCGCGACCTGGATAAACGCCGCGAAGCGATCCTGAAATCGCTTACCGATATGGGCAAACTAACGCCCGAATTGGAAAAACAAATAAACGAAGCCGAAACTATGGTTTCGCTGGAGGATATCTACCTGCCCTATCGCCCCAAACGCAAAACCCGCGCTACCGCAGCCCGAGAGAAAGGTTTACAGCCCCTGGCCGATTTGCTGCTGGAACAACGCAAAGCCGACCTGCAAACAGAGGCGGCTGTTTTTATTGATGCCGAAAAAGGTGTTAACAGTATTGAAGAAGCGTTGGCCGGTGCAAGGGATATTATTGCCGAAACCATTAGCGAAAATGCCGAAGTACGTACCCGTATTCGCGAGCTTTTTATAGAGAAAGGCACCTTCCAATCAAAAGTGATTGATGGTAAAGAGACTGAAGGCATTAAGTATAAAGATTATTTTGACTGGACCGAACCTGTAAAGTCGGCCCCATCGCACCGCATTTTGGCCATGCGCCGCGGCGAAAAAGAGGAAATTCTTTGGCTGGATATAAAACCTGCCGAAGAAGAAGCCATTGCTGCACTGGAGGACAGCTTTGTAAAGGCGAACAACCCATCTGCCGACCAGGTGAAACAAGCCATTGCCGATGGCTACAAACGCCTGCTGAAGCCATCGATGGAAACAGAGGTGCGCCTGCTCACCAAAAAGAAAGCCGACGAAGAGGCTATCCGTGTATTTGCAGAAAATGCCCGTCAGCTGCTTTTAGGCGCGCCGCTTGGGCAAAAACGGGTTATGGCTATTGACCCTGGTTTCCGTACCGGCTGTAAGCTGGTTTGTTTGGATGAACAGGGTAAATTATTGGAGAATACCGCCATTTACCCGCATACCGGGGCCGGACAGGCGCGCGAGGCAGAAAAGACAGTTCAGCATTTATTTGATAGGTATAAGATTGAAGCTATTGCTATAGGCAACGGTACTGCCGGCCGCGAAACAGAGCTTTTTGTGCGTAACCTTAACCTGCCCGGGGTAGCCATTGTAATGGTGAATGAAAGTGGAGCTTCTATCTACTCTGCATCTGATGTAGCCAGGGAAGAGTTTCCTGATAAAGATATTACCGTAAGGGGCGCCGTATCTATCGGTCGCCGTTTGATGGATCCATTAGCTGAGTTGGTAAAGATTGACCCAAAATCAATTGGTGTGGGCCAATACCAGCATGATGTGGACCAGAACAAGCTGCAAACCTCGCTGGACGATACGGTAATGAGTTGCGTAAACGCCGTTGGTGTAGAGCTGAATACCGCATCAAAACAAATTTTAGCCTATGTATCTGGTCTTGGCCCGCAGCTGGCGCAAAACATTGTGGATTACCGCGACCAGAACGGCGCTTTCAAGCAACGATCTCAACTTAAAAAGGTGCCCCGCCTGGGCGAAAAAGCATTTGAACAAGCGGCAGGTTTCCTCCGCATCCACCATGCCGAAAATCCGCTGGATTCAAGCGCCGTGCATCCGGAGCGCTATAGCTTATTGGAGCAAATTGCTAAAGACATGAAGTGCACGGTGAAAGATTTGATGGGCGATGCCGCTATCCGCAGAAGCATTCCGCTGCAAAAATATACATCGGACACAGTAGGATTACCCACGCTGAACGATATCATGGCCGAATTGGCCAAACCAGGCCGCGACCCGCGCGAACAGTTTGAAGCCTTTAGTTTTACCGATGGCGTAAATACAATTGGCGACCTTAAGGTTGGCATGAAACTGCCCGGCATCGTCACCAATATAACCAACTTTGGTGCATTTGTTGATATCGGCGTGCACCAGGACGGGCTGGTACACCTAAGCCAGATTACCAACCGCTTTATTAAAGATCCTAATGAAGTACTGAAAGTTCACCAGAAAGTTGAAGTAACCGTAACCGAGGTTGATGTTAACCGCAAGCGGATTGCCTTATCGATGAAAGAAAACGATAAAAGCGAGCCAACCGCCAGAAGGAATGATGACAGAAGGCCGGCTGCAGGTAACAACAAACCCAATTTCAACAGGAAACCACAGGAAGCGCCAGAAACAGACATCGCCATAAAACTGGCGGCATTAAAAAATAAGTTTAAGTAAATCTGTCCTTTTTTTGTTATCCCAGGGTAATAAAATTTGCGAAAATCTGAAAGAAGAGTGACAATGGTTTAATTCCCAATGTCATGCTGAACTTGTTTCAGCCCCCCACATGCTAAGTCTACTTCATGCGTGTCGCCTGTCCTGTGGGATCCCGAAACAAGTTCGGGATGACTTCCGTTTTTCAACTTGTCATGGGTAGCAAAATGTCAGCTTACCCTGTACAGCCGATACAAAGATTCACAGATGCATTATTTCTGGATGACTAAAACGCAATTGTTTCCAAATAATCAATCCTTGTTTTATTTAAGCCGGGCTTGTAAAAGCACTATCTACGATTAAGCGGATAACATCATCAATTTCGGCGCTTACAGTAAATAGGTGTTGGATGATCTGTTCGTTTTCGGGGTTAAAAAAGTTTTCTTTATCCATTATGCTAATCAGGCCCATCATACTGGCAACCGGCCGCCTTATTTCGTGCGAACTGAGCGAGGCAATATTACGTAAGCGCTCGTTTTGGTCAATCAGCTCCTGCTCAATTTTAAGGCGCCGGGTAATATCGCGGGCAAAGCAGCCTACGCCAATAATTTCGCCTTGCTGCGTATAAATCGGGTTAAAGCTTACTTCAAAATATAATGGGGTTTTTGTTTGCCGGTCAATACTTTCATTAATAATGGTGTACTGTTCGCCAAGTAATGCCTGTGAATAATGTACTTTCCACTCCTGGTGCGCCTCATCGCTGTATCCTTTGTGCAGGTATGAATATTCACCTTCTTTAGGTTCAACGCCGGTTAAATGTGTTGTTTCCCTGATATAAGCACCGTTCATATATACATAGCGCATCTCTTTATCAACCGACCAGATGTGGTCATGCGTGTTGTTTATCAAGGCTTCTAAGCTTGTTTTTGTCCAATGGGCTTCTTCCTGGGCCCGGCGCTCATGGCTTATATCTTTAACATATACGGTTATGCCTTCGGCAGATGTGTAAGCCGATGTGCTTAGCCACTTATCAATGGGTTCAAAATATTCGGTAAATTTTACGCTCTCGCGCTTTTCAATCAGCTCGTAATATGCCTTGCCAAAGCCCGAATCCATAATTTCGGGATATACGTCCCAAAGTACATTGCCCAGCATTTCTTCGCGCGGGGTGTTGGTCATTTTTTCGAATGCCGAGTTTACCTTAACAAACCGCCATTCATTGTCGACAATAAAAAAGGAATCGGTTATACTTTCAATAAAAGCATCCAGCTTTTCGGCGGCTTCTTTTATTTCCTGTTCAATTTTAAGCTTGGCGGTAATATCCTGACCTATTCCCTGTACCTCGCAAACCTGGCCGCTATCGTTGGTGATAGATATAAATTCCCAATCTGTATCATGAAGCCCGCCCCATATATCCGGCTTTTTGTGCAGTAGTTTTACAATTTTGCCCGGGTTGCTTACACAATTAACAAACGCCTCTTCGCACAAATGCAGCTCCTGCGGTATGGTGGTAATTGAAAAATGCTGCCCTATCAGCTCGCCTGCTTCGTAGCCAAAGGTTTTCAAAAACTGTTTGTTAACAAAACTATAGCACCCATTAATATCTACCCTTATCAGAAAATTGGTTTGCGAATCAATCAGCGAGCTTAAAAACTGCTCGCGCCGCCTGGCTTCGTCCTGGTACTGTAGCTTGGCGGTAACATCGGTAACAATTGATAAAATACAATTGCGCCCTTTATACTTTATACCAAACCAGTTAACGTCGGCATAAATAATTTGGCCGTTTTTGCTTGAATGCTTCCATATACCTGCCCGGTTAAAATCGTCGGCGCTTATCTCAAAATTTTCATTGGTACTTAAATATGTTTTTAAGGTCCCGACTTCGTCGGCCGGGCGGATATCACTAAGTGTCAACAATAAAAACTCATCTTCGGTGTAACCATAGTGCACCATAGCTGCATGGTTAACTTTTAAAAAACGTAGTGTTTGTATATCAACTATCCATACCGGGCTGGCGTTTTTGTAAAACAAATCGCTAAAAATGCTGTCCTCTGTGGCATCGCTGGCGGTAAGCGGCGTTTGTACACTAATGGTGCTTACTAAAACTTTATGACTGGTAGCTTCGTCAATTACCAGGCTTTTTTTATCAAAAATGCCCCTGGTAGTGTTTTGCTGTATGTTAATAAGATAATTAAATTCAACCGATTCATTTACACTTAGGTTGGCAACTGCAATTTCTACGTCGTTTCGCTGCGTTGCGCTTATTATATCAAGCCACAACCTACTACTACGACTCAGCTGGGCAGCAGTGATGCCTAAAATATTAATTATAGCCGGGCTGACGAAAAGATATTTCTGTTCATCGGTATCAAAAATAATTATACAATCGTTTGTGGAAGCGAAGGTGTTATTCGGCATGTTTGATTTGGTTCCGGCTTATTGCATAAAGTTAAAGTATTTATATTAAAGCAATTAGCTATTCGTTTAATAATTTATCGGCAACGTCCTGCCAGTTATTTACCCTTTCAAAACCATCAACCAGCACGTTATGCGGCGATGTATACAACAGCTTGCGCCCTTTAAAAGTTACAAAGTTTTTAATACGGTCGTCAATCATAATATCAACATCCAGTATTTTGTGCCCGCAAAAAATAATGTTTGTCCACGATACAAAGGGGAAATGCTCTTCCAGCCAGGCCTGTTTATCCTCCAGCGAATACTTAAACTCCATAGCTGCCGATGCTATGTATACATCGTAATGCTCCATAAGCGCTTTTACTACCTCCTGGCTGCCGGGCATTACTTTAATATCCCTGAAAAAGCCACGCTCGTTAACATACGCCCTTACCGTGCTGCTCAGTTGGGGCGGCAAAGCCTGTCCAATTTCCATGCCGTGCATATCGGCCAATATAACTTCATGCCGGTGGCGTTGTTTATACAGCTCAATAAATTTATCTATGGTATCTGCCAATACCTCATCCATATCAATAGCGATGCGGAGTTTCCGGGTGATGCTCATGCCGGTAATTTGCAAAATTTTAAGTGTAAAATCAATTGCGCAATAATAATATTCAGCGGCCCAATGTTGCTGACTGGCAGTAATTTGCCCTCATTCGTGCAATTGGGAAAAATTCGTGCAATTGGTGTTTATTGTTAATAATAATTTATACCTTTGCATCCCCGCAGAAAGAACTCCGGGGACATGTTGAATACATAAAATAAAGAAATGGCAACTAAAATCAGACTGCAAAGACACGGTAAAAAAGGAAAACCTTTTTACTACATCGTAGTAGCAGATGCCCGCGCACCACGCGACGGTCGTTTTATTGAGCGTTTAGGTTCATACAACCCAAACACCAACCCTGCAACTATCGACATTAACTTCGACAAAACTTTAGAGTGGGTTAACACAGGTGCCCAGCCTACCGATACTTGTCGTGCTATCCTTTCATACAAAGGTGTGCTGTACAAAAAACACTTAGAAGGTGGTGTTAAAAAAGGCGCTTTAACTGAAGAACAAGCTGCAGAGAAATTTGCTGCCTGGACTGATGCTAAAGACGGCAAAATCACTGGCAAAAAAACCAGCTTAGTATCTGCAAAAGACGAAGCACGTAAACTGGCTTTGGCTGCTGAGGCTAAAAAGAAGGAAGAAAAAGCTGCTGCAATTGCAGCTAAAAATGCTCCTGTTGCCGAAGAAGTTGCTGCTGAAGAAGCTCCGGCTGAAGAAGCAGAAAGCGCAGAATAATTTTTTGACTAAAATTTACATAATGGCGAAGCAACCTTACAACAGGTTCTTCGCCATTATTGTTTAACAACGATTTTTTATGAAGACCGAAGACTGTTTCAGGGTTGGCAGCATACTGAAAACCAAAGGCCTCAAGGGCGAAATGCAGATTTATGTAGATTTTGATAGCCTGGACGCTATTAAATTCGACGCCCTGTTTATTGATATGGCGGGCAAAATGATCCCTTATTTTGTACAATCCATCAAGTACCTGCAAAAAAGCAATGCCTATTTGTTTTTGGAAGATGTAGATACCATTGAAAAAGCAAGCCTGCTGGTAAAGCGCGACCTGTACCTGCCCAACAAACTGAAACCAAAAAAGAAAAAAGCCGAATTTACCCTGAACGATGTAGAAGGTTTTATGGCCATTGATGAAACCCACGGCGAACTTGGCGAAATAACCCAAGTGCAGGAATATCCGCAGCAACTGATAGCCACGGTTATGTTTAAAGGTAAAGAGGTGCTTTTCCCGCTGAATGTAGAGATCATTAAAGGGATTGATATTGAGGCGGGTGAAATTTACGTCGATTTGCCTGAGGGGTTGCTGGATGTTTATTTGGAGGGGTAGATAAATATTTTAAAGGCCCATAATTGTTATAAGTCATTAATTAATAACCAAGCGATCAAACTTTTTTTATATAATTTCGTATACTTTATACGTTTTTAATGATATACTTGTCTAAGTAAAATGAACAAAGCAACAAAATTCGTTATAGAGCCCAAAATAGGTGAAGGAATATATTCGACACAGGATATATCAGCACTTTTGGATTTGCCTTATCATAAAGTGAGGCAGGCGATGAGTGGTTTTTGGAAAAATTATACTTTTGGTCAAAAAGGAGACAAGTCCGTTAACTTTTTAACGCTTATCGAATTTTACACGTATTATAAACTCAGAGAAATTGGAATCAAGGCATCGGTAATAAAAAAGGCACACGGTGAAATATCTAAACACCTTAATACTCCTTATCCTTTCGCGAGAGATATTATTCAAACCGATGGCAAAGGCATATGGTATGATTTATTAGAACTGCTCATAAATGCCGATGGAACGCAACAAATAAATATAGCGCCATTGGTTAAACCATTTTTAAGTAAAATAAAGTTTAACGATAAAAAATTAGCAGAGAGATATTTCCCTCTTGATGGTTCCGACAAGATTGTTGTAGATCCTAAGCTACAATTCGGGCAGCCTGTAATAACAGGGACGAGAATCAAAGCGGAAATCATCCATGATTTTTATAATGCCGGCGAAAGCAAAGAATTAATTTGTAAGCTGTACAATCTATCTAACGAGCAAGTTGAAGACGCAATTAGTTACTACAAACAAAGCGCCTGATGCGTATTCTTTTTGATGAAAATGCTCCTGATAAGTTAGTACAAGGAATTGCCTGCTTTACTCACTTTTTTGATGATATAGATGACTACCAAATAACATCTGTTAGCTTACTTAAAAAACTAAGTGCTACCGATGAGGAGGTTTTAAAATTAGTTGGCAAAGGCGGAATCCTTATAACTTATGATAAGGACTTTAAAAAACATAAAAACCTTAAAGCGGCAATCGCAAAGCATGAGATCGGTATATTTTGGGTACAACAACCGAAAAGACCGGATTTTTTTGAGCTTGGCAAGTTTTTATTAAACAATTGGGAAGATATTATAGGGGAAATAAAAACAGACAATAGGCCATTTATCTACCAGGTATTGAAAAAAGGAATATCAAGAGTTCATTTATAAGCACATTTTTGTCGAAATTTCACATCTACCGATAGAAATTTATTGACGGTTGTTTAAAGTCAAAGATTTAACGAAATAAGTATTTAACTATCTCTTTTATCAATTCGATAATTAATGCTTGGGCTATTTTATCTGATAAAATAGTTTTGATTTTTTTCAATGCTCTTTCCATGATCATACATATAGAAGTGCTGAAAATGTTTCGTTTAAAATTGTCTAATTCTTTCGTGGTCAATTCCATCCTTGTTGCGTAGTCCTCCTCTGGAGGACAAAACGTGTGGTCTACCTTTTCTGCAAAGCTTTTAATCCTCTGGACCAGGGAAGTATATTTTGGTTTCCTATCAGGCGGTATTGAAGTCTTTTCCCCCGAAATGTGAACGGTAAATAAGAATACAGGATTTTTGGCAAATAAGGATACAGGATAAATGGCAAGAATGATGTAGAGAAAATGGCAAGAATGAATACATAGTTCATCTTTTGGGGGCGAGCCCCCAAAAG
>Ga0307507_10000314_pt1 | contig 97586 bp, 55 predicted proteins | sample 7_EM_MG_FD_207223 | JGI IMG/M metagenome (GOLD analysis project Ga0307507, IMG submission 207223) | Populus trichocarpa ectomycorrhiza microbial communities from riparian zone in the Pacific Northwest, United States - 7_EM | ecosystem: Host-associated > Plants > Roots > Unclassified | place...
TAAAGCCTATCCCCTAGGTCGCCCCTTCCTTAAAGGTATTAAGTAAGTTACTTATAAAGAAAAGGAAGAGTATAGGTAAAAGAGGTAATCCTTATAGTATACCTATTATAACTATAATGGGGGGGCTCTGGTATCCGTTAAAGACTAGTAATATCTCTTTCTAGCCTATAAACCCTTAAATAAATTATATAATCTATTTTGGGAAGCCCTTTACCCTAAGGATATATAGGAGGCGCTTATAGGGTATATTATTATAGGCGCTACTAATATCTAGGCTAAGCATTAATACTATAAAGTCCTTGCGTACGGCCCATACAGTTTTAATAGTAGTAGCAAGTAGTATAAGTGCTAATAATATTAAGCAATTCTTTCTTACCCCTATTTAGCTTTATAGTAGTAGGGCATATTTCTCTACCGTATCTACTATATGGTCCGCTATAACCTTTTCTAAAATCTTGCTTAGGGTGTTTTCTAAGGCAATAGGGCGGTAGCTTCCTAGGATTAAGTAGTCTACTTTACCTTCTTTTTATAAGATAACCATTATTATAGATCTTTTAAGTCGCGGGTAGTAGCCTATTATAAAGTATACTCTGGCTATATTTATAAGCTAAGGTGCTATAAGTAGACCACAGGTCTTTAAGGCTTTGTTTAGGATCCTATCTAGTCCTAGTACTATATTGTTTAAGAGGCAACTAATAGTTTTAGCTATTTCTTCGGTTATTATATCGCTGTTAACCCTTAGGCGAGTTACCGGTATTTCGCTAGTAATATTACTAAGGTCTACTAGAGCTAGTTAGAGGAAAAATCTTTCTATAAGGATCTTTACCTTCTTATTGTTATTACTTATAGCCTATAGTTCGCCTACTCTTTATAGGGATAGTAGGTATAGGTCTTCTACTAAACATCCTACCTTTTTCTTTACCTATTTTACTATAGTCTAAAGGCCCTTATTATAGGGGATGCTCAGGTTAGTAGTATATTTATTTATAAACCGTCTCCAGTTATTTCTTACTTCTTTTTTTAGGGTATTCTTTAGCTGGTTTCTTGTGTCTTTATATTATCTCTTATCTTTAGGGTTATAGCTGCTTATATATTTCCTTCTTACTTATCATTGGCTAGCCATAAGAACCGCGTATTATGCGGACTATGTATATCGCGCGTAGGGGCCTAGTTTTAAAACCAGGTAATACTCTTCTAGTCCATTTTTAATTGCTGCCTAGATTCTTTCTAGTCTTTAGTTAATTTCCTTAAAAGTAGCTAATAAGCCTCGCTTATTTAGTATCGGGTAGATTTCTTCTAGGTCTTAAAGTTATTATTTAACTATATTAAGGAAACTGTCTATCTTAAGCTTCTTTATTACGTATCTTTTACTATTTAGTTACGCCTTAATATCCAAATCTAGCTGTATCTAGATGGGAATATAGTCTAAAGTAAGTGCCCATTTTTCTTTAGGGATGTACCTTTTAAGTCTCTGGTATAGGCCATCGTTTATAAATATAAGGTTAATTATACTTCTGGCGGTGCCTTATTACTATATAATTACTCCTAGGGGAGTGGCCAGCTTAAGGCCCTAGATGTCTATAGCTCTTAGTAGGCACTCTACCTATTATTTAGCAGCGATATAGATACCCCCCTACTACGGGTAGTGGAGGTTTATGTCTCCTAATAGGATAAACTCTGTGCCTTTAGTTTCCAGTAAGCTTATTACTAATATAATATTCTCTATTTATAGGACCCCTTTAACCCTAGGGTTATATACATTAATAATTTATACCGGTCCCCTATATATCTAGATTGTTATAACTACAATATCTAGGTTAACTACTTACTATAACCATAAGGATAGGCTAACAGCCTTGCTAATTATAAAGCATATACATATAGCTGCTTTTGGTTTATATAGGAGCTAGAATCCTTAGGGGCAGTATATTAATTATATATAGGTATTATAATACGGCTCTTGTATAGCAAGGATATAGTATTTCTCTAGGTTTAGACTGTCTAGTAGGGGCCTTATAAGGCGGTGGTTTGTATTGCCGTAGTTATACTATATAATGGATAGGTGGCGGACCCCCAGTAAGGGTCGTTTAACTCTCCTTTATTCTTCACTTCCTCTATTTCCACTTTCTCTAGGATTTTTAGAACTTCTGTTTCTTATATCTACACCTTAGTCGCTACTTATTTTATATAGGGCTTTCCATTCCCGTATTTTATATTCCTACTAGCGCTTCTATATCCGAATCTATTATCGTCTCTAGTTCTTCCCCTAGTCTTACTAGTTAGCTTTATACCCTTTATAGGTTAGCTATAAATATTAGATTTACCGCGTTTAGTATAATTCTTAATTATCTTGGTCTTAAGCTTACTATAGCTATCTATAGGGGTCTTCCTATAGGGTGTCCTCTCCCTTATATCCCCTATAACCCTTATATCCCTATTTGGTCTAGTAATATCACGCGGCGTTACTTCTAGCCTATTAAGGCTTAGGATAGCTGGCCTAGCCCCCTAGTATTAAAGGTAGGGAACGCTAAGAAGGCACCTACGTCCCCCTAGCTTATCGCCTATTATTTCTATTCGTATAACCTAGTGTATAGTTATTCCTATAGCTATTAAGCCCTTACCTTCCATCTCCTGTATTTAATACAGTCTATTCTCTCCCACGCCTTATATGTGCTTTAGTAACAGTTTATATATTTTATTTAGTCTTAATTTAAGCAGTATCTTATATTATAGGGGCCTATATAGTAGCCGCAGCACACCTATACTGCGTATATGGATTAGGTGTGTCCCTATTATACACAGCAATAGCATTATTCTAGGCGTAGTTTGTGGTTATAGAGCCTTATATTATATATAAGGCCATTTATAATTATTCCTTTTTAAATAAGGAGTTTTTGTATTCCTAGTATATATATACTAACAATAAGGAAGCTATACGTTTAACTAGCGTCTCCCTAGCAAGTCTCTAGCAACTCTTATATCCTCTTATTATTCTTATTATATGCTTAAATTGTATTTTCCTATTAAAGCTATTAGATTTAGGTAATCCTAAGTCCTGGTATAAGGCGTTCTATATATTTTACTATCTTCTATATAGTTACTGTATTATTTACCTAGCGTCCCTTTTCTACCCTAAGGCTTATAGAAACCGCTAGGACTTTAACTAAGTAGTCTTTATAGAGCACTTTTATGCCAATATGTTCTCCTAGCCTATTTCCTACCCTTATAGCTTATTCCTTTGCCTATTAGTCCTTTAGGGTAACTCTAATATCTCCGCTCCTTAGGTGTTAGACTATAATGGCGTTATAGACTTTTTTGTAAATCTTTATAAGGACTTCTGTTTCTAATTATCCCTTAAGCCCCTCTACTTTTTCTATATTTAGTTATATTATAATTATATACCCAGTTATTGTCTTAAGGGGGTTAGGTTCCCTATACTATAGAAGCATAGCTATAGTAGCCTAGGTGCGGTTTGCTAGTAAAGAGGGGTTTTATTTATTTTTAATTTTACTTAGCCGTTAGAGGATTTAATTAAGGGATTACTAGAGGGGCGCCTAAGGGACACTAGACTAGCGGAGCCATTCTACTAGCTATATTAGTTTATTATAGCTAACGGTTGCTCCCCTATAATTATGGATACTAGACGCGTCTAATAGGCTTTATATTTTATCAGATACCTTCTTAATAAAGGTATTTCCGCTTTATGGTGTGGTATTCGCCCGTTCTTGTTGTAGAGGGCCATTGCTAGGCGTGGTTCTGGCGGTCGCGCGCGAGTGCGAACCACTGTCGTTTAACGTGTGCCTCCCCTGCGATATAGGCATCTTAGGGGGATTCTCTGGGTGTTTTTCGGGGTTCTTTTTGGTTGGTTTTGGTCTTTTTGGGCTAGGTGCAGCAAGAGCTCCAAGTGTGAGGTAAATATATATAGCTGTCGGAACGTTAGTTATGTGACGTAGTTACAAGACCACAAAGCGAGACTAGCTAGTTTGACCTTAGAGCAACCCCTTACTTCTAGATATTAATTAACAAATTAACTACTAACTTCAACACCGCATACGTACCACTACAAGTAATATTCGTGCACGTTAATAAAGTAAGTGTACCGATACTAATTAGTAGACGTATAGATTAGGAAATACGTAATAGCTAGAGCTTAAGAACTATACTAGAAATAGTACACAGATCGCCTAGCCCTGTCTATTTTAGTTAAAGGAGAAAGCTATATTACCCTTAAAGCTTAAAACCACGTATTAGCTTAACTGCTGACGCGTTAAATCGCCTAGAGAATTATATCATTATTTAGAGAAGATTACAACCTCCCTTAAGCTTAAGAAAGCTTGTACTGGCCTTATAGCTAATATAATAGATTGCTAAGAGAATAGCAATCTTGCTAAGAACACCTTATAGGCCTAATAGCTGTAAAGGATGTATATACCCAAACACCCTTACCTTGATATCCTTAACCTTGACCTCAAACTATAACACGCTAATATGGAAATTAATTAGAAGGAGAGAATTGCTAAGTACGGCAACGGAATTAACTTGGAGACGGCTATAAATAACGATCTAATGGAGTATATAGAGACTAAGATGCACCTATATATATAATCCAACCTTATAGACTATTCATTGTGGACAGTGTTTTAGGAGGACTTTAAGGACTTTACGCCAGAGCTCTTTATATAAGTATAATTTAATACTAGAATAGGAATCCGTAAATACCTAGTTAAGAGAGGAGTATATATTGTTAAGCAAGATAAGAGATACTCCCTTAGCAAGGTGCTGACGGACGTCGCTAATAAAGAAGAGTTTTATAAATGGATGGATAAGGAGTTTATTACGGCCCTTATAGAGGTAAAGCTAATAATTATAATAACCTTATAAGATTAACTTAACCCTAAATTAAACGCGCTTGCTGTAGTCTTATAGACCCCTAAATTAGCTTAGCCTATAGCTATAACACCATCTAGTATGTAAATACCTGTATTTACGCCTCTGCCCTAGTAATCTATACCCTAGTAAGCTGCACTAGCTGCTACCTAATAGTAAGCTGCACCTACCTCTATTTAAGATTAACTGCTTACCCTCCTTACTTAACTCCTATAGATGTAGAATTAGTAATTATTACCTACGGCAACTACCTCTACCCTCCCTCTAGCAACTGGTGTTACGGACGCTTTAAGTACGATGTTACGACTACTTGGGGAAGAGTTGGAGGAAGCTAGTTGGTTAATATAGGCACGGTCTAGGATGGAACCAGTGGAACCATATGACAAGGAATGGTAAGCGAGTCACATAATGTTATACGCAGTGTACGCAGTATACGTAGAGTACGTCTATGTATAACACGTACAACACGTACCTTACGTATAAGGGAGGATTTCTTAGGAGTACGGTTGTGTATTTAAAGGACCTTAGTCCCTACTGTAGATAGTTCTCTCCTTGTAGTGAATCTTAGAATATAATTGGAGTTAATCTATTAGGTAACTACTCTACTAGTTATTATTACGTTGTTGATACTATTCTTACCTATATACCTAGCCTAATAATAGGACCCACTGTAGTTCCTGATACAAGGTTCCGTTATATATTCACTACTAAGGTTATAGTATTGAATAAGGTTGAATAATATGCCACCCAAAGCACTAGTTATGACGACGTCGACGGTAGCTATAACCTTAGGGTTAGGAGATACTAGTATGGCAGATATGGATTCTTAAGTGGTTACGCAAGGTTAGTTATAGGAAATAGTTAATTGCTTATAGGATAATAGCAGGCTACTTAAAGAACGCATTAATGGAATTAGAGTAGTAAAGGTTAAGTTACCTTTAATTGAACAGTTCTTAGGAGAGAAGTTAAAGCTTAAAGGGTTTCTTACACAGATGCATTTTAAGGTTATATAGGAAGGAGCGAAGTTAGCAACACCTATAGACTAGGTAGCGTACGTAGGACTATTCTTGTTAGGAAGAGCTCTAGAGTGGTTTAAGCCTTACCTTACAGAGATATAAGTAAACGGTGTGACGACTACTAACCTGGACGTACGGTATGTGTTTGCAAGTTGGAACGGATTCGCAGAACAGTTAACACAAATATTTAGAGACCCTAAAGCAACTATAATAGCGGAATAGAAACTTTAGAACTTAGTATAATGCACTTTAGTAATTAAGTATACAACGCAGTTTTAAACACTAGCTATATAGGTTGAGTGGAATAATAGGGCGCTTATAGCATAGTATAAGTAAGGACTTAAGGCTAAAGTCTAGGATATAATTATCCTAATAGAAGATGCGGATACTTTAAGAGAGTTAATAGACCAGTTAATAAAGATTAATAATAGGATCTATTAAAGGGAATAGGCTAAGAAAGGGTAAGATAGAGTTCTATAGTTATATAAGGCGCAGAGTACGTAACGATAGATATAGAGTTAAAAACTATAGAATGGCGCAGAGCTAATGGACCTAAGTGGTACTAAAGAAACCTGAAGGTGGGAAAAGAAACTATAGAAACCTAGAGGTTAAGGATCTAGTAATTAAAGGACCTAGGAGTAGAGGCTAAACCAAGGATCTTAGCAGTAGAAGACGTTTAGGCGGACTCTATAATAAAAAAAATGGTTTAAAGATAGGGCTTGTATAAATTACGGAAAATAAGGTTATTTCGCCAGAGACTATAGAGGTGGTTAAAGTAATTACGTAGTAAAGGGAACTAGGCCAGTAGACGGCATATATATATAAAGGGACAATGGTGCACTATAAGGAATAAAAGAATGTTTAATTAATAGTTTTGCGTTTTGTTATAATAACGCATACCGAATTTATAAGGATGCTAAGTATAGCGTAAGCTATTAGCTATAGGAGCTATTATTATCTAAGTTTAGAGGAACTAATAAACTAGCTTATAGATCGGATATTAAAGATGATAAATTTAATATAAGCAAAGCATTTACCAATAATGAGGTAATAAAGGTAGCTTACTAGGAGTATATAGACCTTAGAGAAGTTGAAATAGAAGTAGAGACTAAGACTATTATAGAATAAGGTTTAGTAACGGATGCTATAATACTATTGGATATGATTTCTATCGCTTTATAAGATAATAGGAGTAATGTTTAGAAGAAACTAAGTAAGTAGATAACTGTTAGTGCTAGCTTATTACTTAATAAAGGTAAAAGGCTATAGGCTTAAGATTCTTAAGAAGAGATGCAAGAAGCTTAAGATTCTTAAGAAGAGATGCAAGAAGCTTAAGATTCTTAAGATAAGATAAGATATACCTAAGGACCCATAACAGACGAAAACTGATGGGAAAGGGTAGCTATTTAGTTTATAGACAAACGAATAAGTATAGGACGCAAGTTTAAGAACTATAAGTTTAGGGAATAAATAGGAACGTTAATAATCCTAGGTAAATATAGTATTTAGCCTAAAGATTAAACAGTTAATACCAGGATTAAAAAGTAAGATAACTATAAAGATTTAACTATAAGACGCAGAAAATAAGAAACTATAGATAAGTTTAGAATAAGAATTATTATATAGCAAGAGTAAAAGCTAGACAAGAGGTTAGCTATGCCAGGTTGTATAAGGGATAGAGTATCTATATAAAGAATTATTAATAGGCTAAGTGTAGGGATACCTAGGGCAAAGTGGTTAGATAAACTGGAATAAGAGAAGGATCTAGATATCCTAACTAGGTTTAAAGAAAGATATACTAAAGGATATTATAATGTAGTAATAACAAGGTACTTTCTAATAGATAGACTATATACACTAAACTAGTTGTACGGAAAGTGGTATAGGCAACGATATAATAATAAATAGGAAGACTTTTATATATAGCTAGATGAAAAAGTTGTCTAAGACTAACCCATTACGGAAAAACGCATAAGTTATATTAAAGGGGCATTAATTATAATATTAAGGAACCTAGAAGAAGGATCTAGGGACTAGAGAAGTAAATAATAAATCTTAGTACCTATAATAGAGATACTAATGGTTAGGTTAACTAGGTATAGGTTTAAACTTAAGGATAAAGATAAATTAAGAGTTAACCTAAGTTACCTAGCGTATTATATATTATTGTGGATAGCTTATATGGATAATACCTGTAATATGTATAGAGTACTAAAAGATAAGAACTGGAAGTACCTAATAAGGATATATTAGGCACCTAAGGAAAGGCGGTTTAGAAATGCTAAGTATATATATAGATAGCACCTAGTAGAAGTATAAGGTTAAGGAGACTTAATACTTTAACTAGGAAGATTCCTTACGGAAAAATGCCTAGATGGATAATAGTGGTGGAAATGCCTAGAGAATACTTGTCTATGGTATGTAGAGGAAAAGAAATAAACTAAGTATTAGCCTAGGTTGGACTAAGTATAAATAGGATCTAGTAGCCAATAGTTAGGAAAAGGGGAGGCGTATAGGACTAGAGGGAACTAGTGTTAGAGCCTTAGACCCTTAAAGGAATTTAAGGTTAACACCTAAATTTATAAGTTAAATAGCAAGATTAGCAGTTTAAAGTATTGGTAGATAGTGGAGTAATTAGGAACCACATATTACTAAAGGCAGTAGAAAGGATAGGGTTACTATATAGACAGAAAGAACACCTATATCCACTTATAACGATTTTAGGAGATTAGATAGCCTATAGAGGAGGCATTATTAATCTTAAAATAGGACCTATTTAGTTAACTATTAAAGGAAGACCAGTGAGAATGTCTTTTAATATCCTACTATTAGGACAGGATAAGGTGATATTAGGAATACCTTGGTTATAGGAGTACAATCTAAAGATTAATTGGGTTATAGGTTAGGTTAATATTAAGGATACTTAATAGCATAAAGTGCGATAGTAAACTAAGTTGGTATAGTACCAAGTTAGAGCGATATATGAAGAGACTAGGTGAGGCTTAAGTTATATACCAAAGAGATACCACAAGTATGGTAAGAAGTTATGGTCACTAGAAAGTGAAAAGCTGTTAGAATATACAGCATAGGACTATAAAATAGAATTAGAAGAAGGAATGAGTCTAAAGTTCTTTCTAATCTATAAGCTTACTGAAACAGAGTTAGTAGTGCTTAAGGAGTTTATCTAGGAGAACTTATATAAGGGATATATTAGACTATTATAGTTGTTAGTAGGATATCCAGTACTATTCATCCTAAAGAAAAACGGAAAACTTAGGATGTGTATAGACTATAGACAGTTAAACAGCATCACTAGAAAGGATAGGTATTCTTTACCCTTAATTAGCGAAATCCAAGACAGAATAGGCAACGTAAAAATCTTTATAAAGATAGATCTAAGGTGGGCATACTATTAGATTAGGATTAAGGAAGGCAACAAGTAGAAGGCAGCCTTTAGGTTAAAGAAAGGACTATATAAACTATTAGTTATATAATTTAGGCTTATAAATACACTAGTAACATTCCAGAAGCGAATTAATAGTGTATTAAAAGAACACCTAGATGAGTTTATTATGGTATATCTTAATAATATTATTATCTACTTAATAAGTAAGGAAGAATATAGAGAACATATTAAATAGGTCTTAAAGAGACTATAGGAAGAATAGATACTAGTAGTAATTAAGAAATGCGAGTTCTTTATAAGGAAAACTGATTTTATAGGATTTATTATTAAACTAGGGAAAATCAGCATAGACCTAAAGAAAGTTAAAGCTATAGTAAGTTAGCAAGAACTAAAGAATGTTATGCAGTTAATGTTGTTTTTAGGGTTTTATAACTACTATAGGAGGTTTATAGCATAGTGGTTAAAAAGTATTAAGCCGTTTATAAGGCTAACAAAGAAGGAGGAACTGTGGGTTTGGGGTAGTAAATAAAAGGAGCTGTTCTATAAACTTAAAGAATTGTTTACCTAAGAGCTAGTCCTTAAGATCTATTAACTAAAGTTAGAAACGGTTATTGAGATAGATGTATTAGACTTTGCACTAGGAGCATGCTTACTATAGAAGCACTAGGATGTATGGCATCCAGTAGCGTACTATAGTTAGAAAATGACACTACTAGAGTTAAACTATGACATCTATAACAAGGAGTTATTAGGTATAGTTATAGCACTTAAAAAATAGAGAGCATTCTTACAAGGTATAGAGAAACTATTTGTGGTTAAAACGGACTATAAGAACCTTATAGGATTTCTAATAATAAAGGAACTCAACCAAAGACAGGTTAGATAGGTGGAAATGCTTATAGAATACTATTTTGAAATTTAGTATACTAAGGGTATAGATAATATACGAGCAGATACTCTAAGTAGAAAAGCTAAACTATAAAGTAATAAAAAACTATTAGGAGCTTTATTGCGAAGGGATTAAGATGGATTAATTAGGTATAATTATCTAAAGATTACAGCAACCAGAGAAAGTTAGATCCATAAATTACTAAAAAGTAATTAGATATAGAAGATCTAAAAAGCATAGATAGAGAATCCAGACTTAGAGTAATATAAAAATAGAGAAGTAACGTATGTGCCTAAGTCTATTATAGAGGAGTTTATTAAGGAATTCTATAAGGGAATAATACAAGGACATAATGGGTCTATAGGCTTAGTGTTAAGACTTTAAGAGGAGTATATTATTTAAGGAATCTAGGGACTAGCAAGATAAGTTATAAAGGAATATCTAGATTGCTAAAGAAATAAACCAATAAGGTATAAGCCGTATAGAGGGCTATAACTTGTTAAAGTACCAGGAAGACCATAGGAGGTTATATTATAGGACTTTATTGTTAAGTTACTAAAGTTAAAAGATTCTATTACGGGATAGGACCATAACGCGATTTTAGTAATAGTAGATAAGCTTATAAAGTAGGGATACTTTATAGTATGCATAAAAGAGATATTAGTAGAGGATGTCGCTAGAATCTATATAAAGGAAGTATTTGCAAGATATAGAGCACTAGATAAAATTATATTGGACAGAGATCTAAGATTTATAGCAGCATTTTAGGAGGTGTTTTTGGCAGAATAGGGAGTTTACGCAGTAATCTCTATAGTATATTATCCGCAGACGGATGGATAAATGGAAAGATTAAACTAGACACTAGAACAGTATTTAAGGCATTATATTAATTACGCACAGAATAATTGGGTATTGTTATTACTAGTTATACAGTTTACATATAATACAACACTATAAGAAGAAATGGGGACATTACTATTTAAGGCGAATTATGGGTATAAACTAAGAATATTATTATCACTACGTTAAGTAAAGAAAACGAGTAGTATAGCTAAATAAAGAATGGAGACGTTAATGAATCTTTATATAGACCTTATAGAAACAGCTAAACTAGTATAAGAGCGAATAAAAAAGTACTATAATACTAAGAGATCTAAGGGACTAGATCTTAAGGAGGGAGATAAAGTATAGCTACTATACAAAAATTTTAAGAGTTAATGACTAAGCAAGAAGTTGGACTATGTTAGACTAAAACCTTTTAAAATTGCGTAAAGAATTTTATTGGTTATATACAAGTTAAACTTACTAGCTAAAATAAAGATCTACCCTATACAATATGTTGCAATGCTAGAGCTAGTATATAGGAATGTTGAGCTACCAGTCTATAAGGCAGATATATATAGAGGACAAGAGAAAGATAAATAGTAAGTTTTAAAGATTATTAGTTATAAGGACGTAGATAACAAAACGTGGTATAAAGTAAAGTAGATAGGCTATAGTAAGACTATCTAGGAACCACTAAGTAACCTAGAGAACGCTATGGGAAAAGTAAAGGAGTATTAGAAGAGAGCAGGTTAGGTAGTATTAATAAGGAAGGATTGCTAAAAAAATAAGTCGCCTAAGGGGGACCTAAGAGGAGCAATTGCCGAGCTACTTAGAGTTATTTCCCTTATAGGAAAAGAGCCAGCCCTTTTATTACCTAGCTTGTTAAGACCTTGTTAAACTAGTACCTACTCTTTAGAATAAACCTTCTTATAAACCTTTTTAAGATGGGTTAACTGAGCGAATGCAATCTACTAAGACTTAAAGGAGTGATGTTAAGCCTCTAGGGCCTAAGCGGTCTCTTTAGAAGAACGGTGGAGTTTAGTACGCATGGCGGCCAACTTAGACTCTAGCTTTACAGTGGCAGATTAAACGCGGGACCCTATAATAAGTTACTTAGGGAACTTAAAGACTGTTAAGAGTTATAGGATGCGTATACTTAGCGTTAAAAATAAAGCAAACGTTACAGAACGATTAAACGTTTGCTTTAGTACACTCTAAACAAAATAAGGGTTGTCGGGACAAGGGACTTATTATAGCGACACACACTAACCCTGCCTTTGCATAACAAGAATATGGAGACGACATTATCTTACTAAGTAATAGTATGGCAGCCATAGTGCGAACACAGCGTTGCGCTTGTGAGGAAGAAGACGCTTTAGGTATAATAAGTAAGGATATTAACCAGACTGATTAAACGGACATTACACCTCTAGTAGATAACTTGGAGATGTTAGGAATCTTTAAGGACAAAAATAAAGAGAAGGGAGATAGTATTACGGACGCTTTAAGTATAATGTTATAACTACTTAGGGAAGAGTTAGAGGAAGCTAGTTAGTTAATATAGGCATAGTCTAGAATGGAACCAGTGGAACCATATAATGAGAAATGGTAAGCAAGTCATATAATGTTATACGCAGTGTACGTAGTGTACGCAGAGTACGTCTATATATAATATGTATAACACGTACCTTACGTATAAGGGAGGATTTCTTAGGAGTACGGTCGTGTATTTAAAGGACCTTAGTCCCTACTATAGATAGTTCTCTCCTTGTAGTGAATCTTAGAATATAATTAGAGTTAATCTGTTGGGCAACCACTCTACTAGTTGTTATTACGTTGTTGATACTGTTCTTACCTATATACCCAGCCTAATAATAGGACCCACTGTAGTTCCTGCTACAAGGTTCCGTTATAACTGGTGCTCCTATTTTACTTATTCTTCCGCCTGCCTAGCCTATAGCTATAGCTATAATGCTATCTAGAACGTAGATACCTACCCCTATAATATCCTAGTAAGCTGTATTAATCGCTACCTAGCAGCAGCCGCAGCAACCGCAGTAGCTATATATATATACACCACCTAAACCGACCGTGCCTAGCGTAGAGCAAGGACCTAGGCAAGGACCTAGATATAGTAAGAAGGTAGCCATAATTGTAAAGATCTACACGGATAACTAAAAGTACAATAGAGTTAGCGATAGCTTTAACTTTAAGTTAACTATCTTCTATAATATCTGTAAGAGATCTGGCTTACTACTAGAAGGCTATATAGTGGCATTCCCTAGCATGCTAAAAGGGCTTGCTTAAGACCACTACTATAATAGTAACCTTAAGTTAAGACCTTTTACTAAAGCCTATAATTACATGTGACAGTTCTTTAAAGGGCTAGAATACTACCATAAGAACCTTATAGAGTGGAACAGTATAACCCTCTAAGAAGTTATGGACGAGAACCCTAATAAGTTAACCTATTAGAACTTCTAACTGCTTATAGATAAACTGCTAAAGTAACGTCATAGACTATACCTAGACTTCCATATAAACCGCATTCTTATAAACAAGTTGGTTACCGCTTGCTAGGGAGTACTAGTATGCCGTATTACTATCTCTAACCCTTTAGAAGACCTTTCTCAGTTAATTAGCAAGCTATAATCCTCTATTATTATGTGGGAAAAGGAATACCCTTTATAGGCTTTAATAAGATTGTCTTACTAAGCCTTTTTTACAGATTAACGCTACTATTAGAACGACCGGAGTTAAGACTAAAATACTAATTACTATAGTAGCAATCACTTTTATAGAACTAATGGCAGACTAAAGGCCAAGTGCTATGTCTGTAAGAAGGAGGACTACCGTTTATAGAAACATATAGAAGAGGAGCATAATCGGTCTAAAGATAACTATAGGAGACGCTTTATTGATATCAAGGGCCGCAATAAGGGTAACTTTAACAACCACTTTAAGCAATACATCGCTGCTTGCAAAGGAGATAAAGATAAAGATTTAAACTTTAAAGCCTACACCTAAAACACTAATAACTCTAGGAGCAATGCCGGAGAACCTAATAATAGTTCTGCCTATATCACCACCTTTAGAACACTTACTATAGAGGAAGCAACCTCTATGAGTATAGAGCTAGCTAACAAGGCTTATACACACCTACTTATGGCTTTAGAACTTACTATAGAGTCTACCACAGAACCTTATATAGAGACCAACCTATTCGCCTATAATACGGCTATAACCATAGTGTTATAATACACCTTAATGGACTTTATAGGAATTATAATTAATACGGGTGCTTTATATAAGTCTATGGCTAGCTTTGGCTAATTCTAAGCCCTATAGGCCGTAGATAAGTCTGTAAGCCTTAATATGTTAACTAAGGGCCAAGTAACTATCCAATTTGGGATTAGAGCCTCTATATTTATTAGAACTATAGACGTTAACAGCCCTATAGGTAAGATATAATTTTATATTATTAAAGCAGATACTCCTTTTCTACTTTGCTTAGTAGATATGGATAGACTCTATATCAAATATAATAACCTAAAGGACGTCATTATCACTCGCACTAAAAAGGTGCTAGTAGTTAGATAATTTGGCTACCCGTTTCTTGTATAGAGCTCCTCTTTGTAGTCTTATCTAGTTGAGTCTTTTAACGCGAACCCTTGCTACTTAACTAACGTAGAGCCATAATGTCTACACCGTCGATTTGGTTACCCATTAGTTAATAGACTGCAAAAGCTTCTTAATAAGACTGGCTATAGCCATGATACTAATAGATCTGCTATTGAAGAGCTAACTAGACTCTACCACTACTGCTAGAAGTTTGGCAGATCTCTAAGCAGATTTTGCTTTACCTTATAAGATAACGTTAATTTTAACTATAATATTATTGTTGATATTATATATATTAGCGGCTCCCCCCTATTACATGTAGTTAACGAAGTAACTTAATTTTAAGCTGGCAGATAGCTACGAGATATCAGCGCCAAGTATACTTAGGACGTTCTATAAATATACTGGATTGACAGCTATTTAGGACTACTAGACTTAATTACTACAGACGCTAGGAAGAACTTTATTAGTAAGGAATTTAAGCACTATACTGCTATTATAGGAGTAACTATAAAGTTAGTTCTAGTCAAATCACACAACTCTATTAGAATAGTAGAGCGCTACCATGGTCCACTATAATAAGCCTACTAAATTATTATAACTGAAATCCCTAAAATTAGCAAGGAGATGGCCCTATAAATAGCTTTTAAAGCCATTAATAACATAGCTAGCCTAGAAGGCCTAGTCCCTACACTCCTAGTCTTTAGAGCCTACCCCTAAATAGTTAAATTAGACACACCGCCACCTTTAGTTACGCAGCGGGCTGCGGCTATTAAGAAAGCAATGGTGGAAATCTAGAAGCTATAAGCTAAACAACAGATCGCTAATGCTCTTAATACGCGAAATGGATAATAAACTAACGCTATTTACGGCCTCCCACCTAGTTCGCCTGTCTTAGTCTAGAGAGAAGGCAACACTGGCTAAAGCAGTTATTGGGACGGGCCACACATGCTGCTTGCCGTTAATGGTGAGACCTGCACTATAAAGCTACTAAACGGGCCTACAACCTTCTGCTCTATAGTTGTGAAACCTTACCTACTAAACCTATAAGACTTAGTTGAACCATAAGAGTTTGTTAAATTAGCTAAACTAGTACCTCTACTAGCTAAACCTTAATTATCACCTAAAGCTAAACCACAGCTACTGCTAAAGCAAGGCAGAGGTCGCCCCCGCAAATACCTATTAATTATGGCCGTTGTAGACACGGCTGTTATAGACGCTACGATAGATATAGATGCTCTTATAGGTGATATTATAGATATGGCTAACATTGCTATCTACTTACAGGATAATGATACTGTAGATATAGCTAATACTACTATTTACTTATAGAATAATGGTAACACCTAGTTTAACGCTTTACGGCAAAAGGAGGTCATAGGCCTACTTAAGAAAGGCGTCTTTAAGATTATTAAGCTACACAATATACCAAAGGGGGTCAGACTCTTTAATTCACGGTTTATCAACAAGATTAAGAATAAGGGAACTGATAAAGCCTTTAAGAAATTACAACTTATTATATAGGCCTATAATAATTTAGAGAAAGAGCTAGTTCTTACTTAATTACTAACAATTTAACAAGTTAGCCAGCGGCTAATTCTTTATATCGCTACTATACTACTACAGACACAACTCTACCTCTAAGACATCTTATAAGCCTACATCTAGTCTACTACGAACCTAAACCGCAAGTTCTATATATAACCACCATACAAGCCGAACAAACAATTAGGAATTAATAAGGACTTTATTCTAAAGGTTATAAAGCCACTTTATAAGTACCTAAAGCTGAAAACCACTGGTTTAAGACCTACTATTTATACCACATTAATTAGCTATAAATAGACCAGTCTACATATGACCCTTGCTTGCTTTATAGTAACAAACCTTTTAGAATCGTCGGCTTATAGACTAATAATACGCTGTTCCTTGCAAATAATGCCTTTGCAGAGGCTAAATAAAGTAAACTATATAAGGCTAAATTTATAGCTAAGGAGCGAGAGTAACTAACCGCTGATACACCAGTTAAGTTTAATAGAGGGCTTATTTAATTGGCACAAGACGGGAGTATTACGCTAACACAAAAGCGCCAGTATAAAAACCTTAGTGTGGTCAACACTACGCCAGTAGATAGCACTAGCTCCAGAGAAGTTACACACGGCCTACTTACGCCAAAGGACCAGTATATCGCCCAATACGCCAGAGGAGCCTATATCGCCTCAGTCTGTCAGCTAGAGGCTTTATTTAACCTATTCTTTGCTGCCCAGGCAAGTAATCCTAAAGAGGTAGATATAAGGGAGTTAAATAAGCGCCTAAGTTGGCAGATTTAGAACTTATATAAAGGTCTTAAGTTTATTAAATTGGAGACCAAGACCCTACAGCTCTTAGTCTTTATAGACGCTTCCTTTACTAATAATAAGGACCTCTCTTCGCAAATTGGCTATATTATTATACTAGCGGACGCAACTAAGAAGGCCAATATCGTCCACTAGAGCTTAATTAAATATAAAAGAGTTATTAGAAGCGTTCTAGCTTTTAAACTTTATAAAATAGCTTACGGCTTTAATATCGCCGTCGCTATTAAGTCTATGGTAGACAAAGTCCTATAGATTAACCTTCTATTTGTGCTCTGCACTAATTCTAAGTCACTATATAACTGTCTCGTATGACTTGGAACCACACAAGAGAAGCAATTAATAATTGATATAATATGCCTATAATAAGCCTACAAACGTCGGCAGATTATAGAGGTTAAATAGATTAATGGTAAAGCTAACCCTGCGGACGCGATGACTAAGTGGAAGCCTTGCATTGCCCTATAGCGACTTATTGACACGAACTAAGTCAACATGCAGGCCATAGGTTGGGTGGAGCGTAAGGAGCAATAGAAGGTGGTTTACGGGTCATAATAGTACTAGGGCACACCACCCGCTATATTCTGCGGACCCTAAATTTAACTAGCTAATTAGGATTTTCCATCCCTAGGATAGAAAATCGCTATTAGCTCGCTTACCACTAGCGCCTTAGCGGCCCTTGCGATATATCAACCTGCTACCCCTAACAGTTCTTCTTCTTCTCCTTATTGCGTATATGCTACGAATAGTCTAGAAGTAGACTTAACTTTAGAGTATAGATTAGCCTTCTTTTAGAGTTGCTCTAGTATTGGAATGTTAGTTATATAACGTGGTTATAAGACCATAAAGCAAGACTAGCTAGTCTAACCTTAGAGCAACCCCTTACTTCTAGACATTAATTAACAAATTAACTACCAACTTCAACACCGCATACGTACTACTATAAGTAATATTCGTGCACGTTGATAAAGTGAGTATACTAACAATAGCGTATCTATCTACAGCAATATAAGGTTTTTAATTAAATCTATTACAAAAAAGGCCTTAAAGGGTTATTGTTTCCAGGCTACATTAGAACGTAGTACGCTTTTCTATAAATACTAGTTATAATTTAAACTTATTTAGACTGTTTTAGGATATTCTCTTAATTAATATAAAGTTAATTAATCTATAGAACTTAATATATAGTAGGGTAGGTGAAAATAAAAATCTTATCTAATAAGATCAATAAATTATTATAATTTCCGCTTATTAGTATTTATCGCTTTTATTTTAATAATTTCTTAGTATACCCTACTTAGAAAAAAATATCTGCTTTTAATAAAGTATTATATAAACTGTCAAAGCTGGTATTTAACGAGGTATAGCAGAGGTGTAAGGGAATTAAATACGTATGTCAAGATGCATAGATAAGATTATTGTTATTGATGCTACTATTCTATAGGTGGATTTTGGTGGATTTTATACTCGCTTATCTTATGTGACCAGTGCACGTAACTACCCCATAAGTCAGCTATAGACAACGACTAATATAAACTATAGCTTCTAAAGCAGACTTCTCTCTTCTTATAAGTATAATTAATACTTCTAGTATAAAACAGGCTAGTTAGAAAAGATCTCTAATTTATAAGCACTCTCGTAAACTAGATAAAGGAGAGCTAATATATAACTTAAAGAAACGGAAATATATCTACTGTAAATATTATATATATAGTGCAATATTAACAACTAACTTTTAGAACCACTTAAAGTTAAAGTATAAAATTATTGTTAAGATAATATAAAGTCGTATAAAAGCATTAGTAAGTTAGAAGTTAAAGAAGCTTTATAAGCAAGCAGCAGCCAAAAATAAGACGGATAACTTTAATTCCTATATACTAAAGAAGGCCCCTAATAAGGAAGTTATTAACTAGGCTTTTATAAATTTAATTATTATATAAAACCTTCTATTTTAGACTATTAAGTAGCTAAAGTTCTATATTTTCTGCTAGGCTTTTAACTAAGTATTAAATAAATATCTTATAATAACTTATTTAGTAGTTAGCTGGATAATTAATTAGTTATTCTAGTTATAAAAGGATATTATATAAAAATAAGTTTAGTCAGTATTAATAAGCGTTTATCTCTTTATTAATATTTAGACCTTTCTAAACAACTACCTTCTCCTTAATACTAAATTATCCGAAAATCTTAAAGGCTAGGATTTTAAAGACTTTATACCTAATACCCTTAGATTTTCTTACTGCCTATAAATTAGAACTAAAAGTTAATAAAAAGCCTACGGCTCTAAGAAAGGAGCCTGTCTAAAAATAAATAGATACCTCTGTAATTAAAAGCGGCGGCAAGAAGTCAAAGACTTAGTTAATTGCATTTTGGCTAAACCCTTTATAAAGTAACCACAAACGTCTTTTACAGATATTACTATTAAGGGTATAATTGGCTAAGAAGTAGTAAGCATTATTAGCGATATATAGATTAATCTAATTGATTATTAAAGGAAGGAAGGAACTTAGCCTAAAGAATACTTTAAGAAGTATAATAATATAAAACATCTACTTACTAGGAAGAACTTATTATTTTCTCTTCGCTAAAAATAATTAGAAATTAACTCTATTATACCTAGCTTTACTATATTTAGTAATTAAAAGCTTAGGGAAGTTAAAAGTACCCTTTACTAAAACGCGCGTTATAAAACTCTACTTATAATTAAAGGCAGCTATTATAAGGGTACTTTTTGCCCCTTACTCGGGTGCATCACCCAAGGGCTCTCAGGGGTAGCCAAGGCCTAGCCAAAGGCTAGGCTTGGCACCTCCTTATATGCTCCTCGGGCTTGCAACCCTTCCTCCCTCATCAGTTCGTCTCCGGACAAGGTATTGCCATACCTACTCCAGTGATCTACTTGGAGCGGGGTCTATTTGGAGCTCCAATGTGGATTCGGCTTTGATATGGATTTAGATTAGGCCTTCTAATTGGTAGATTGGAGTGGATTTAAGGCTAATTTAACTCTTAAAGCTCTAGATCTATACCCAATTTAAACTACGGCTAAGGAGGAATAGAGCGCTAAGGGGATAGTGCGTAAGAAGAAGCTAATTGGCAACTCTTTTAACTCTACATGTACCACTGACTTACTATTTAATAAGTAGTGTATTAGCTATAGAATCTTAGACACCTGGTTATCCTGCCACTACTACTATCGCTTCTACTATTGCGGCTCTATATCTACATTTACTATTATAGTGTTATATTTAACTTTCCTACCTCCGTAATGGAACAATTTCTCTTAGTACGCCTACCTCTACCATCTAATAACGTTATCCTCGCCCCAAAGTCAATTAATTTAAAAGCCGATGACATAAAGAAGGTGGTTAAGTTTAAGCTATAGGGCAAGAACTATATTTAATATAACGCCTTAATGAAGAAACCGAAGCATATAAAGCAACGCACATCACCTATATAGCTTTAGGGTGAGGATCTATAGCTAAAGGAAGGCAACGGCTTAATTATATATTACTACTATTATATTTATAAGAGGCTAAAGAAGATATAGGAGCTCTCTATTATATTAAGTGGAAGATCTACCACGTTAACTTACCTTATTAAGGATCACAATATAGACAAAGCTATAGGTTTATTAAAGAAGTATAGCAAGACGGCTCTAGCTTAATTAACGATTAAGGATTATTCTACCAAGAGGTTGCTTATTTAGAGTCACAATTTTAATACTTTTAAGTAGCTGCCTGTGCGATGGATTGTATATTATCATATTACCTTCTTCCAATTTAAAAATATCTATTTCCATTAGCTGCTATTCTTTATATACCTAGGGCTTAAGAAGTACTTACTAAAGGCCTTTAAAATAATTCGCGGCTGGGTAATTAAGGTATTTAAGACATAGAAGGGTAAATTAAGAAAGGAGCTTAAGAACGCCCACAGTATAATCTCAATATTCTTTAATCTTTGGACGTTGCTAAATACACTTAGGGTCCTTAGTATAGTTACATATTTTATTAATTAAGCCGGCAAGCGTCGCTATATTAATTAATTATTTATTGCTTAACGTCTGATTCGGATCCTTATTGGGCCCACGCGGACTACTCCTTATTTATATATAGGGAGAAAACTCTATTTGAGAAAATAAGAAAACCCCGTGATCCATCTCCCCGCCTTTTAGGACTTGTATATAGGGCGCCTATAAGTCACCTATAGTGCTCTACTACCTTACTTTATGACCTCCTTAGGAACCACTGCTGCCGTAACAAGCCTATAGATGTGCTAGTATCGCAAACTTAACTCTACCACTGTAGAGTTATTAAGGGGCGCCTGGTACTCGCCCCTTTACCTTCTATTACTATTTCCTTTACAACCCGGAACTGGTCTAGTATATTTTAGCTAATAAGCCACTGGGTAACCGCCTTAAGACCTTTTTATGTTAAGAGTAGTGTATTATAGTTCTCTATACCAGCTACTAAGAGTATTGCTTCTCGGTTAGTGCGTAGGGGGCATAGCAGTATTATATATTTTAGTGTCTGTCTTAGCCAGCTATATTTGCATTTTAGGCTACCTACTAGGATATCCACCTAGTAGAGCTAATCTTTTAGTCCTATTATTCCTGTTCTTAAGAGTGTTGCTATTGTGTTTTCCGCCTTTGTTAGGCCTTCTTGGAGCCCTTAGGTATTTACCCCCTATAGTATTAACTATACTACGGCTTAGGTTCCTCTTGCCTAAGACAGCCTCTATACCTTTAACTCCTATGTGCCTCTCTAGTGTTGGTCCAACCAGTGTTGTGTTACGGTAGATGGTTTTTTAGTACTCTTTTATGCTCTACTTTGGCTTCTTTCTCTTTCTTGCTATTGTCTTTGCTAATCTCTTACGCGTCTCCCTTCCTCCTCTATATGGGCCTAGGCCCTAATATGGCATTATTCTTCTTCTGCTTTCTTTACCTGTTTCTCTAATATATCTTCCCTACTTTGGGGTTGTTAGCTTGTTCTTCTATGGGGCACCCTAGGGTTACTCTATAGTTTGTTTAGGCGTGTCTTAATATACTTTATAACATTAGAGTTGCGCTCCCTTTGCACCCTTTATATTGCAGCGGCTTTAATATATAATTATAGGGGGGGGATATTAGCTTCCTTCTTAAGCAGTACTATAGCCGTTTGCTTATACCCGCCTGTTATACTCTAGAGACAAGCTGTTTTCGTCTTGCCCATTCTATGTAGGTGTTATAGGCTTTCTCTAGTGTTCTGCAATTCTCTATGGCTATTAGGCCGTATGTAATTAGGTTTATATTATTAACAAAGCCTATCCCCTAGGTCGCCCCTTTCTTGAAGAAGTCAAGTAGGTTGCTTACAAAGAAAAGGAAGAGTATGGGCGAGAGGGGTGATCCTTATGGTATTCCTGTTATAACTGTAATAGGGGGGCTTTGGTATCTACTAAAGACTAGTAATATTTCTTTCTGGCCTGTAAACCCTTAAATAAATTATATAATCCATTCTGGAAAGCCCTTTGCCCTAAGGATATATAGGAGGCGCTTATGGGGTATATTATTATAGGCACCACTAATATCTAAGCTAAGCATTAATACTATGAAGTCCCTTCACATTGCCTATGCAGACTTAATGGTGGTAGCGAGTAGCGTAAGTGCTAATAGTGTTGAGCGGTTCTTTCTTGCCCCTATTTAACTTTGTGGTAATAGGGCGTGTTCCTTAGCTATATCTACTATATGGTCCACTATTACCCTTTCTAAGATTTTGCTAAGGGTGTTTTTTAAGGTAATAGGGCGGTAGCTTTCTGGGATTAAGTAATCTGCTTTACCCCCTTTTTATAGGATAACCGTTGTTATGGATCTTCTAAGTCGCGGGTAGTAGCCTATAGTAAAGCATACTTTGGCTATATCTGTAAGCTAAGGTGCTATAAGTGGTCCACAGGTTTTTAAGGCCTTATTTAGAATTCCATCTGGTCCTAGTGCTGTATTATTTAAAAGGCGGCTAATAGTTCTGGCCATTTCCTCTATTATTATGTCGCTGTTAACCCGCAGGCGAGTCACTGGTATTTTACCTATAATATTACTAAGGTCTGCTAGAGCTGGTTAAAGGAAGAACCTTTCTATAAGGATCTTTGCCTTCTTATTATTGTTATTAGTGGCCTGTGTTTCCCCTGCTCTTTGTAGGGGTAGTAAGTATAGGTCTTCTGCTAGGCGCCCTACCTTTTTCTTTAACCATTTCGCCATGGCCCAAAGGCCCTTGTTATGGGGGAGGCTTAGGTTAGAGGTATACTTATTTATAAACCGTCTCCAGTTATTCCTTACTTCTTTTTTTAGGGTATTCTTTAACTAGTTTCTTATATCTTTGTATTATCTCTTATCTTTAAGGTTATAGCTGCTTGTGTATTTCCTTTTTACTCATTATTGGCTAGCAATAAGAACTGCGCATTATACAGACCACGCGTGTTATGCGTAGGGGCCCGGTTTTAAGATTGGGCAGTACTCTTCCAGCCCGTTTTTAATTACTGCCTAGATCCTTTCTAGTCTTTAGTTAATTTCCTTAGGGGTAGCTAACAAGCCTCGCTTATTTGGTATTAGGTAGATTTCTTTTAGGTCTTAAAATTGTTATTTAATTGTACTAAGAAAACTATCTGTTTTAAGCTTCCTTATTGCATATCTTTTACTATTTAGTTGCGCCTCAATATCTAGATCTAGTTGTATCTGGATAAGGATATGGTCTAAGGCGAGTGCCTATTCTTTTTTAGGGTTGCACCTCTTAAGTCTCTAGTATAGGCCTTCGTCCATAAATATAAGGTTAATTGTACTTCTGGCAGTGCCTTATTACTATATAATTGCTCCTAGGGGGGTGGCCAGCTTAAGGCCCCAGATATCTATAGCTCTTAGTAGGCACTCTGCCTATTAGTTAGTAGCAATATAAATACCTCCCTACTACGGGTGGTAGAGGTTTATGTCTTCTAATAAAATAGACTCTGTGCCTTTAGTTTCCAGTAGGCTTATTACTAATATAATATTCTCTGTTTATAAGACGCCTTTGACCCTAGGGTTATATATATTAATAATTTATACTGGTCCCCTATATATCTAGATTGTTATAACTACAATATCTAGGTTAATTGCCTGCTATAACTATAAGGACAGGCTAATAGCCTTACTGATTATAAAGCATACGCATATAGCTGCTTTTAGTTCGTACAGGAGCTGGAATCCTTAGGGGCAGTATATTAATTATATATAGGTATTATAATACGGCTCTTGTATAGTAAGGATATAGTGTTTCTCTAGGTCTAGACTATCTAGTAGGGGCCTTATAAGACGGTGGTTTGTATTGCCGCAGTTATACTATATAATAGATAGGTGGCGGACCCTTAGTAAGGGTCCTTTATCTCTCCTTTATTCCTCACTTTTTCTATTTCCACTTTCTCTAGGATATTTAGAACTTCTGTCTCTTATATCTACACCCTAGTCGCTACTTATTTTGTATAGAGCTTTCTATTCCCGTGTCTTGTATTTCTATTAGCGCTTCTATATCTAAATCTGTTATTGTCTCTAGTTCTTCCCCTAATTTTACTAGTTAGCTGTATGCCCTTTATAGGTTAGCTGCAAATGTTATATTTGCCGCGTTAAGTCTAATTCTTAATTATCCTGGTCTTAAGCTTACTATAGATGTCCATAGGGGTCTTTCTATAGGGCGTCCTCTCCCTTATATACCCTGTGACCCTTGTGTCCCCTATAACCCTTATATCCCTATTCGGTCTGGTAATATTACACAGCACCGCTTCTGGCCCGTTAAGGCTTAGGATGGCTGGCCTAGCCCCCTATTACTAAAGGTAGGAAACGCTAGGAAGGCACCTGCGTCCCCCTAGCTTATTACCTATTATTTCCATTTATATAACCTAGCGTGCAGTTATTCCCGTAGCTATTAAGCTCTTACCTTCTATCTCCTATATTTAATGCAGTTTTCTCTCTCCCACGTCTTGTGTATGCTTTGGTGGCAGTTTACGCATTTTATTTAGTCTTAGTTTAAGCAGTGTCTTATATTATAGGGGCCTATATAGTGGCCACAGCACACCTATGCCGCGTATGTGGTTTGGGTGTATCCCTATTATATACAGCGATAGCATCGTTCTAGGCGTAGTCTATAGTTGTAGAGTCTTGTGTTGTATATAAGGCCACTTATAATTATTCCTTTTTAGATAAGGAGTTTTTGCATTCCTAGTATATATATGCTAACAATAAGGGAGCCATATATTTGTCTAACGTCTCCCTAGTAAGTCTCTAGCAACCCTTATATCCTCTCATTATTCTTATTATATGCTTAGTTTACATTTTCCTGTTAAAGCTATTGGATTTGGGTGATCTTAAGTCCTAAAATAAGGCGTTCTGTTTGTCTTACTATCTCCTATATAATTACTGTATTATCCGCCTGGCGTCCCTTTTCTACCCTAAGGCTTATAGGAACCGCTAGGACTTTAACTAGGTAATCCTTACAGAGTACTTTTATACTAATACATTTACCTAGCCTATCCCCTACCCTTACGGCTCGTTCCTTTGCCTATTAGTCCTTTAGGGTAACTCTAATGTCTCCGCTCCTAAGGTATCAGACTATAATAGCGTTGTAGGCCTCTTTGCGAATCTCTATAAGGACTTCTATTTCTAATTGTCCCCTAAGCCCCTCTACTTTTTCTATATTTGGTTATATTATAATTATATACCCGGTTGTTATTTTATAGGGGGTGGGTTCCCTATACTATAAAAGCGCAGCTACGGCGGCCTAGGTGCGGTTTGCTAGTAAAGGGGGGTTTTATTTATTTTTAATTTTGCTTAGCTATTAGAGGATTTAATTAAGGGTTTACTAAAGGGGCGCCTAAGGTTTGCTAGACTAGCGGAGCCATTCTACTAGCTGCGTTAGTTTATTATAGCTAACGGTTACTCCCCTATAATTCTAGATACTAGACGCGTCTAATAGGCTTTATATTTTGTCAAATGCTTTCTTAATAGAGGTATTTCCGCTTTATGGTGTGGTATTCGCCCGTCTTTGTTGTGGAGGGCCATTGCTAGGCGTGGTTCTGGCGGTCGCGCGCAAGTGCAAACCACCGTCGTTCGACGTGTGCCTCCCCTGCGATGTATGCATCTCAGGGGGATTCTCTGGGTGATTTTCAGGGTTCTTTTGGTTGGTTTTGGTCTTTTTGGGCCGGGTGCAGCAAGAGCTCCTGATCGCTCCAGTTAATAATATTTGGGTATTCTTTTCGCCCTCTATATCAAGTATATATAGTATAACTATCGTGGCTAGGCAATAATTTATAAAAATCGATTCTCAAAAAATTCAGTTACAGTTAAGCGTCGCTATATTATATTAGGCCTTCGCGAAGTTATTAGTAAGCACAGCGGTAAGAATATAGCGGCTATCCTCCTTAATATCTTTAAAGACTATAGTATCCATAGTAATATTAGGTATTTTATAGCCGACAATGCAGAGTTAAGTAATATATGCATTAATGCAATACTTCAAGCGCTCTACCTAGGAATATTAGTAAAGAAAAGGAAGGCCCGTAGGCTCCGTTGCTTTAGTTATATTATAAACCTTTGCGCTTAGGCCTTTATTATAGAAGTTAATACAGAAAGGGTATATAAGAATTTAGCTACTGTATATTACAACCAGGATTTTAAGAGGATAGGGCTACTTTAAAAGAAGCACGGAGCTATTAAATTGCTTTATAACCTCATACGGTATATTTAAATAACCCCCTAGCGTCATGCAGTATTTAAAAGGATTAAAATCAGAGGTGCTTTAGCTAAGTTTAACGGCTTAGAGGTATATATTAAGATCTCGTATAGAGCTTTGGTGTTAAGGTCTGGGGTTAGATTTTTTATATAACGTTAAAAAACAAGGGTTTAATTAGCTTGGTTTTAAATTATTAATTTACTAGAGAAAAATTAAAAAATATTTAAATAGCTTTATAAAATTAATACTAATACCTACCAGCTTATTTAAAATAATCAAACGCGTTGGAATTCCTTATTCTTAGCTATCTCTCACTTCCTTAATTGTAAAGAACGTATTATAAAGTTCTGCTAGGAGTACACACCAGGCTCGGGCGTAAAAGCACTTAATAAAGATAACCTACTCTCTACGCGCCATTAGCAGAAGCTTAAGCATCTATATAATTACCTTAAAGCTTTTTATAAGGCTACTATTATAGTAGAAGGCAAGTATATGGGCCTTGCAGATTACTTCCAAACTCTTAATTAGCTTCTTTTAGAGCTTAAAAAAACGCAACAAAAGTTTACTAAGCTTGCCGCCCAAAGACGTCAAAGTATAGAGTCATAAAACTATAAGCAATTGGCTAGTTGCTCAAAGGCTGCTTAGCAAAAGTATAAGAAGTACTACTATAAGGCAGATAATACCAGTGCCTATTACGCGGCAATTATTCTTAACCTAATACTTAAGATATAGTGGTTTTAGGATAACTGGGGGGAGCACAAAAATAAAAAGGCTTAAATTCCAAAAGTTAAAGCTCTTATAAGAGAGCTCTAGCTTAAATACAAAGGCAAACTATAAGGTACGCCCTCAGTAAATGTACAAAATTCTACACAGCCGCCACTAAAGCCAAAGACTTATACTTCTACTCGCAATTACAAGCGCCTTAAAACGGTACACTCTAACGACGTTGCTACTACGCCTATTACTATCGCCGATTGCCTCCAGGAATATTTAGAAACAAACTACCTCCACATAGGCAACTCCAACAATTTTAACGTTATATAATACTAGCTAGATCACTACAAGAGCCAGCCCAATCTTACTCAGTTTGCCCTTAATATACTTACAATACCGCCTATATTAGATAAGTGCGAGCAGCTCTTTAGCAGCTGTAAGATTCTCTTAGAGGACCGTCGCTCTCGCTTATAAATGGATATTATTAAAGCCAACAAGTGCCTCCGCCACTAGTACGGGCCTCCGCGCAAGGGCACGTTTAATAATACAGATATTGGAGTTACAGAGGGAGAGCCTATACCACAAATGGTATCACCAAAGGAGGCCTTAAAGGCTCGAGTTGCCGCATACAAGGAAGCTATGGAGGAAGCCGCAAAGGTAGCAGCAGAGGCAGCAGCAGAGGCAGCAGCAGAGGTAGCAGCAAATGTAGTAGCAGAGGCACTTCCGGGGGAGCCAGGCGGGCCGGGTGAGCCAGTGGTTATAGAGCCAGATGATGACGAAAGTGAGAGCCACGATGAGGGCGCATATGCTGCCTTTGAGGAGGCGATTGAGGTAGAAGATTACAAAGCTTCTGATATAGAGGCTTTGTAATTTGGGGTTAATTTTGTATGTTCTTCCTTCCTTACCTTTTTCCTTACCTTCTGCCAAGACTTACTATTTATAGTATATATTTGATCTGGAGCCATCTTAGAGTCCTGGAGCTCCACCGCCTCCTCGGCGTATGGAGTGGATTTGGGGGTCAAATCCACTCCACTCCAGTCCAATAAGATCACTGACCTACTCTTTACCATATCGTCTCAGGGTTGCAAATCAATCAACTCAATATTGAGATCTTGGCAACTATTTCGACTGAATTCAACTGGTAGCAGTTAGCAACTATCCGAATCTTGGTGTGGTAGTAATATAGAAGGACCTACCTAGGTATATACCAAGCAACATCTAAAACGCTCCTTACTGCCCTCCCTGTAGCCCCTGCTACATATATAAGTATTATTACCAGTCTTAGCATGGTGTTTCTACCGTGCCCGTACTTTTCCTTCTTCCCGCGGATGGCGAAGGAAAACTCTTTCGCCTATCACGATAAAATCATGCTTGGGTAAACAGATTTTAGTAAGGAGAACTAATAAAAATAAGGTTTGGAGCATCGCCTTAAGTAACGTTCCCTATATAAAGAAAGTTTTAATATTTTTAATCAACTCAATTCAATCGGGGCTTGCATATTGATTTGGTTGCCAAGCCAGCGAACTCTCAGTTGGTTGAATTGATTGAGTCTTGGCAATCAATTCAATTCAATATTGAAGCCTCGTTGATTGATTTGCAACCCTGATCGTCCTCTTCCATCGACTCTCCTTGTGACTTATGCTCGGCTTGCCTGCTCCCTACCGTACACCTGGGCAATAGCCTTACAGCTGTCCACCATCCAGCCTAAACGGCTAGGTAGTTAAGGCGTAGCTATGAAGGTCACGGATACGCTAAAGGCAATAGAGGTTATAGAGCTTTATCCTTTTAAGAAGACTTTACTAAAGGGTCCTTTAGTATATTTTAGCTTTAATTAAAACTCTATAAGTTGTTATAGTTAAAATTAAGACTTAATTCTAGTGGTATAGTTATAGAAGTTGCATTTTAAAAGGTTAAACAAGTTAACCGCATGTGATATTCTAACCTAAACAGGAAGCATCGAAGCCTGTTTAGGAAAGGGTGTGCGATTAGCAGTGTCCTTAATTTATATTAAGTAATTTATTAGCCCTCTATTTTTCCTGCGCCTGTTCTGCTGCTGTGATCTCGATGTGGATTTCCCCCCGTATCTCCCTTCCTAGGCGTTCGACACTGTCATCTTGCATAAAAGCCCATTGAGTCGCTTTGCCGGAGCTTACTGTGAAGAGATTTTTTCCTGCGCCTGTTCTGCTGCTGTGATCTCGATGTGGATTTTCCCCCGTATCTCCCTTCCTAGGCGTTCGACACAGCCATCTTGCATAAAAGCCCATTGAGTCGCTTTGCCGGAGCTTACTGTCAAGAGATTTTCCTCAGACATCTTTGTCTGCACTTCTTCCTTCTTAATCCGTGTTACTGAAGCCGAAACCCCTGTGCAAATGTGACCCTTGATGAGGTCGGCCCCTCCGGCTTTCCAATACGAGTCATACTTAGGTGGCGGACGCATCTTCTTCTTGCAGTACCACACATATTCCTTCCAGTCCTGCGAATACCACAGGTCTTGTTGTCCTAGGCCGTTGATGAATATTTCCGGAATTTGAATGCGGATAACCCAGGTGTCAGAATAAGGACATCTCCTCGCAGCCCATGCTCTATATTCCTCGGCTGTCTCCGCCTCTGGTGTCCAGTACCATGCAGGATTTTGATGATTGAAGTCGCCTCCTGCATAGCTTGCAATAGCATTCATCTCGAGACTTCCATCATCACATATCCACTGGAGTTCTCCCATCTCTGCAGCAGCTCTCGCTTTGTACAGAACATAATGGTCCTGTAGAACTGGGCTGGCGTGTTGCACGGTAACGTAATGCTTCGGTAGATTGTGGTCCTGTGGCGTCATGTTTAGGGTCGCAGTCTGGGGTTTTTGCTCTGTCGACAACGATGCCGCTGGTTGAAAGACGTCTTCAATTTTAGGGCGTTTGGCCTTCTTCTTGGCTAAGCTGCGAGTCGCATGATTCTTGAGGCGACGTTGAAGCTGGATGAGGGTAAGGTAATTTATGCGCAACGTATCCTTAACCCAAAAATAAAGTGTCTTCGTCCCGAGGATGGTTGAGAATCGAGGGTCGGTGATCGCATCCTGGACTTGCTGTGTGAGGCCTATCTGCGCCATGGCTTGCTCTGTTGCATAATGCTGATAAGCTTCTGTGGTTAGGATCCGGATGTGACCGTAGACGTAGTCGATAAGTTCGTCGGGGTTGTTAACAGGATTAGGCCGCGAAGTAAACCTTGCGAAGATCTCGTCCGCTGTTTGAGTGGTAAAACCGATAAACTCTAGAGCTGCGACACTAACAGCAGACTGGGGAAGATCTAAGGTAAAGTTGGTAGAGGAGTTGAAGCTTTTATAACTCACGGAGGCCGGAGAACTAGAGGAGCTAGACAAGCTACCTGAGCCTTGGCTGGCTGGTGGAGAGAGGAGGGCGCCGCTGATTTTACGCTTGCTAGGCGTAGTAAGGGGGAGGAAAATATGATCTTCCTCAAGCGCTCGCGTCTCTTCATAGCTGAAGAAAGTATAATCTTCCTCAAGCGCTTGCATCTCTTTGTAGCTGAGGCCTGTAGAGGCCATGTTGTCGTGTAGTAAGTAGAGTTGAAGTTATTGTTAGGAAAGTGAAAATATATAGGTAGGTATTCTCGCTTGCAGAAGTGTCCGGAAAAATCGTTGGCTTGGCGCCCACAAAAAAAAAGTCGAATATTGTCAGGTGAAACCTGAGTAGATAGTTATATAGCCGCAAAGGGTTTTGACTGTAGTTACTCAATTTTGGTGGGATTGGACCGTGCATGCCTTGGCAGCGTGCACGGCCTGTCGGAGACTTCTACATAATACAGGATGACTAGAAGTCTCCGATGAAAACCCTCATTTGGCAAAACAATACTCATCCCTTGATAACTTTGCTCACCTTGTACTCAACGACAATTCCCTCCTGTCCCGGCTCCTTGACGAAATGGCCTGCAGAAACGTAGGTGCCGTTCTCGAGGGCTTTGTAAGCAGGATTACCGGTCTAGCATATATTAATTTTCGTATCAATAGCAGGCTCGTCCCACTTTTACCCCACTTCCTTGCTACTAGAGCGTAGTGAAGGGAATAAGACTGACCTCGAAGTTGAAAGTTGTGACTGAAAATTAGTATCAAGGTTAGTCGAATGCTTTTCCAATAGTAGAATCCCAACTTGCTGGGTTTCTCAACTCACAGGAATCCCCATAAGGTGTGGTTCCAGCGTTAGGGTCGCCAGTGAGAAGGGCTTTGACGCTGTCGGTCAGGGCAACGGTACCCTTATAGTACATGGCGAACAGCTAGGGGGTGTTTGAGCAAGTGCCTTAAAAGATTGCGAAGCGAGTTGGGCTTACGGTGCCGTCCTTGTTCCTGAGGAAATTTAATGAGTTCTTGGAATTTTTGCGGCGAGTGCCCAAAAATCCTTCCGGGGAAGGTTGAAGCTCAGTAACGAGTATAATAGTTTACTTACTTGACTTGCGCTCGAACATCCAACCTCATGTTCTCACCGCTAGAGTCACTGTGTATATAATCGTAACCAACGCCATGTCTACCTTCCTTTAGCGCTATAGGGTTCCCAATGTCGACGATGATACTCACAGTTCGGCATCCAGTGCTGGCGCGAATCCTGGCTCGGTCTTGATGGTACCGCTGGTCATGGGCTAAATGAAAATTCTAACGTCAGCTAACAACATACAAGAAATTTCCTTTTTGTTCTCGGAAGCTGTTCGTTATTCTATTGATTGTGTTCATGCCATTACCCCGGAAATTCCTACGCGGAAATGATATCAAAGAAGATTAGGTAGTAAAGAAATAAGAGATAAAGCAAGACTACGGATGAGAAAACTTACGACAATGGCCAATGGTGTGCCGGTTGCTCCGCCTTTACAACCTTCATATCAGCTCACATCCTGATGCCTGACTGAATCAATTTGAAGGACTGCAATAGCCAGGCCGTACCAATTTGCATAGGGGCATCAATTGCCACCTGTTTAAAACCTTAATCAACCTGCGCGCCTTCTAAAACGCCATATCGATAATGCATACCCTAACCGTCATAGCCGGCTGTAGGGACGGGAAGTCAGACATTGTGGCTGCAGGAACAAAAGTTAAATTCAGGAAATTTATTAATCCCAACTGTAGAGCTACAAGTAGCGCAAGATAATCCCTATCTGCAGTTAGAATGTTGGGTGATGGCCTATATATATTCAGGTCTTTCAACGTCTGCAGCGCGAAGGATGTGGAAACCTACCCCGCAGAAACGTGTCAAGGCCCCACTTCGACCCGCCCTAATTATCGAAAGAAGAATTCGGTGCTAGGGAAGTCATTATTGACTGAGTATTACAGAGGCCTTTTTCGATAGGAGCTAAATTGAATATGCTTACTGAATGTCGGTAAGCGTTAGTTATCAGCTGAGCTCACAGCTGAGCTCACAGTTTAAAGCTAGCTGGCTGAAGGAATTCGCGCTTTGATGTTGCATGTGATATCTCTAAATTATTTAGACTAGATACAAGAGCGGCTACCTAAGTAATTGTTTAACGAGTTTGTTAAAGCAAGGCCTAAACCTATGTTATCTGAAGCCAGGCATTTTAGTCTTCTTGGCCTTGGCTACTGGTCTACCTCCGAATGCGCCTCTTTCTAACTGGCTCGCTATTACCATCTGCGAACTTCCCACCCCTGGTTGACTGCTTCCAGCTCCCGGTATCGCCGGCCCAGGTGAGCTCCTAAATCGAGCTAACTCTGTCGCTAGCACTGGCTGAGATGCAGATGCCGCAGCGGCAGCAGCAGCAGTCTCGCGCCGCTGTCGCTTGAGGTGGCGTTCCGCACGCCTCTGTAGCCTCGCACGCCGTGAAGTAGATAGGCCATCTCCTTCAGCGTCAGACGCCTCTTGGATGGCTCGCGTAGTGGCTTCCCAATCATATGTCTCGGGATCCTGGTTCAAGTGGCGCTGCCAGTGCATGAGGAGTTGGTGACCTACATGATGCTGTGGCCTGGTAGGCTTGCTTATGCGGATGTGTTGTTTTAACCGATTGATAGGGCCGTCGCTAAGGCCAGACGACGATGATGTGAAAGAGGAGCCTGAGATGAGAGAGGGTGTTGTTTCCGGGGTTGGTAAGGAGGTGACGGGTTGAGAGCTGATGGAATAATGCCGAGATGAGGGCTCAGAGAAGACAGAGGATTCCTTTTCCTTGCCTTTTCGTGAAGATCGAACTGGCAGAGCAATACTGCTGCCTTGCCTAGATTCTGTTTGTGTCTCTGCTGATACAGTGCGCGTGTCTATTTCGTGAAACCGAACTCGAAAGCTTGCAAGGAGCGATTCAGCAGCAATTCGACGCGCAAGCTTCTCTTCTGCTTTCCGCATCCTTCTTGGAATGTTGCGGGGTAAGGGAGCAATTGAAGTACGGAGAATATCCTCAAAGACTGTCGCTATGGAGAGATCATTCTTTTCAAAGCCGATCAGCTGGAAATAAGACGTAGAAGCTATCTTCTTAATTTCAAACGACAGTGAATCAACATCAAGCGTTCGTGGGGATACTTGCAGTAACTCCTGTAAAATTAATGAGGCCTCATCAATATCTGCGACCTTTATTGGAGAGCGAGCAAAGTCGAATCTAGTATATTTTAGTGCATATTAATGGGTAGACTATGTCATCACTTACAGCGTACCCAATGGCTCTTCTTGAATTGCGGCTTCGTTAAGCTTAGCATTGATCCGCTCGCAGACTGAAACCACTTCCTCTGACTTTTCCTGGTCCGCATCTTCATCCGCACCTAATTCGGTGATTTCCTGATAGCTGAATTCGTTGTCGACCGTCCAGGGGTCGTTGTCCCCATTCCCTCTCATTTTGGATATTGAAGATAGTGCCTTAAAATATTGTAATGGTCTTAGCAGCAGTCGTGCTCTGAGGGAATCATTGCCTGGCTCGTCGACAGCACCGTCAGGCACAATGAATCCAGTATCGGCAACCTTCGCAGTACTGCGATAAGTATGTTGAGCGCTAGAACTTTTCTTATGCCAAGAGGGGATTTCTATGGCGACTTGATTATTCGAAGAGTCTCTTTGAGCTTCTAGTTCGGGATTTAGTGAGTAAACAAGGGCCTCGTGTGTGCTGAGGTTGCCTAGAGCAATTGTTAAGCCGTAGAACCGAACATCGTTATTCATATAACCAGATCCAGGTCCAGGTCCGTTGCCTTGAAATCGATAATCTTCCTCGAATTGTGTTCGTTCTAGCGATATGGCTAATATAACTGTTGGAGTTTTAGTCGCATTAAATAAGCTCTCAGGAAGTCTTAGCTGGGTGGGATCTGAAATCGAAATCGGTAATGATGGCACCTCCGTAGATTGAGAATATCGAAATGTAGTGATTAATGTGTTCAGCTTGGAGTAAAGCATAACTAGAGTCTCTGCGAGGCTAGTTGTTAGCGTTGAATTTGCGTAGAGAGACGTGTATGTTACCCTCTTCACCTTCCCTGACTATAGCAAGTTGAAGTGTAATGTCCTCAACTCCACGGAAGTGTCTCCAAGATAGCATGACGTTAGCTCCTGCTCCCTGTCCACTGCCATCATCATCGTTGTCGAGGCATTGAACTTCCAGTAAAAAAATATGTGAAGATGTTAAGACAAAGAACTGATGCTGATTCTGCGGGCTTCTTTTCATATCCAAAATCCAGTTGGCTGTACGCGGCATATCAAGAACTGGACATTTCAGCTGCGTAGTTTCTCCAATATCCCCCCTGAGATCGAATAACGCCAGTTGCCTCCGGTTACAGGTTACAATAGTATTGACATCACCAACCCAGAGTATCCTTGCCCATCCATCTTCACGAGCAGGAGTCTCTTCGGGAATATCGTCTTCAGGCTCTATTTTTAATGGGACAAGAGCCCCCGTTTTGAAGCATTCCGCAGTGTAGTCAAGCCTCTTCCTCTGCTGTCCTGCTATATCCCACACGCTCCACGCCCCCTCCTGATCTACGAACGCAACTTGACGCTGGTACCAGGGGTTAAAAGCTACATCAGCGTGGGGTACGCCTCCAGTTTGATTGATGGATATGGACAGGACGGGGTACGGATTGAGCCTCGAAGGTAAAAATTGGTACGGAGGGAGGCTTTTTGGTGCTACTGAAGAGCTATGATAAAGAGGGCGAAATATGACTGTCTTTGTGGGCAGCCGAACTGCGAGAAACGTAGCTCGATCATCTGAATGTGCGAAGCAGAGCTGCCGTATTGGTGCGCCCTCTCCACCCCACCATCCACTCTCACCGTCCAAAGTGGAAACTTCAAGCCAAATACTTTTATCTTCCCCCCAACCCTGCCGCTCTTCACGGATCTGCACTAGACGAAGAACTTCCCCTGCCTCTCCTGCCGGTATGGCTGCAATCCGAACCCTTCCTTTTCCCCGCTTAATATCGACATCGGCTGCTCTTCCGAAAGCTAAGAGGTCTCCTTTGGCGGGGTCATAATTCGAGACTATAGAAGTGATAGCGGTAGATGTCCTCGCGAGAGGTGTGAGGAGCTCGAACGCAGGTACTACTTCTGGATTGCTGCGAACGAGGCTTTGGGTTTTGGTTTGGAGGACACGAGTGGGGCGGCTGGTATCCAGGGACGGCGGATCTCCACAGTGAATAGAGGGCGAGATAGATGCTTTCAAAGGCCCCAAAACTTGTAAGACACGGCGCCTTCCAGGCTTCCTGTTAAACAACCATTGCTGGGATTCAGGGTGATAGACTGCTTCTCCAAAATGACCAAGGTTGAGGTCATTCGCCAAAGATTCAGCCATTCGGTTTCAATTCAAGGGTTTTTTGTACAATAATAGACAAGTTACAAAGCATAGTGAGAAGTTCCAACTAATATGTAAGTCCAGCGTATTCCAGAATTGGGAGCGTGAAAGTAAGGAAGCTTGAAATCTCTAGGCGAAATCTTGATAAACATTCACGTGACCGTCGGCTTTTCGCAGAAAGCTCCGATATTGATACTCGTCCTGACAACCGAAATGTCAACAAGTCTGGATCCTGAATCGCTCCTCCGCAGAACACCAATTCACACGACATCGAGATCAACAGTTCCCATTGCAGTCGCCACAGAAAACCTGTCTCAAACCACTCCGCACTATTTACCATCATGGCCACAATGTTCGAACCCTCACTGTCAACCAGCGCGATGCGTCCACCTCTCTCCGCCGACGTGCCCTCAATGGCCGATACCCTTCCCAGCATTAACTTCGGTTTCGAGGACCTTCGCGATCGCATGGCACGCTTCACCGCGCGATTTGATGACTTCATTGAAAAAGGGCGCAAGCGCGTCCTGGAAGAGCGCAACCAGTTTAGGATGAACGTGGCTGAACTACAGGGTGCGCATATATCTGCTAATAGGTTCCTATTCGGAGAATCAGGTGATAACAATAAATTATTGACACATCTTGACAGAGGACCAGCGCATGAAGAAGCGTAATATAGAAATCCTAACTCTTAAATCTACTACGCATGCGCAAACACTGGCCAAAGAGTCCGCAGAAACTGCAGAAATGCACTCCGCAATCGCAACCCTTACCTCACAACGCGATGAACGCCTCTCCAACCGCGATGCTCTCAAGGCACAAATATCCGAAGTGCAGAAGGCTATCTCTGCGCGCCGCGAAGCGCAGCTTAAGCACCGCCGCTACCTCGACGGACAGGCCAGGTACAATGAACCGGAATTAGACTTCTGGGAAAGTTACTTAAGTCTGAGGATTGAAGGGGTAGGGCAGCAGGATCGACTGAAGTTTATTTATACGAATGTGAGCGAGAGAGAGTGGGACTGGGAAGCATGGTTCGAGCTTGATACAAGTGAGAGGGAATACAGAGTAGGCGAATTTCGCCCTAAGGTGGAGAGAGAGGAGGTAGAGAGGGTACTTGATAGGCTAAATGAGACACGAGACCTGGCAGGTTTCCTTAAGGGAATGAGGGAACTCTTTGTGGAGGCATTGAAGTGATTGGTTCTTGGGAGGTTAGGTTTCAATTTTATGTTTGCATTTCACTGAAATTCAAGGCGATTCTTGTGGCAGTTGAATAGTATTGTTACTTCTGTGTTACTTGGTAGTACTCTGGTGCATATTCAGTTAGCCATGCCTTCTCAATCTTGGTAATGTCCCTGATGAATGTCTTATTTCCTGTTTCTATAATTTCGTGGAAGATAACCCAATCTGCTTTTCTATTCTATAATATTCATTAGTGTTGAACACAGAAATCTTATCGCGATCCTAGAAAACTTACAAATAGCAATGAGCTTGGATGAGCATACAACACCGTACCTCCATCGACAGTCCTAAAACTTCCATCCGGCTGCATCCTGGCTGCGTGCGCGAAAAATCCCGACGTCAGACATCTTCGAATCTTTTCCGCCTTGTCGACACCACCAGCACGTAAGACAGCCGAATCTCGCCCGAGGCTTTCATCCACATTAATGCCAAACCGCTCTAAATATCTCTTCAGCTGATTTCTGATACTCACAGACCTCGACATCGACTTGAAGTTCAAGTAATTGTCCCGACACCACTTCGCCTCCTTCTTACCCTTAGTGACGAATGCTTGATATACATTTAGCAGCGTCAGATGATCGCCCTCTTCTGCTGCAAATTTCCTGCGAGCAGACTCTTGCGCTTTTTTCTCGCCTTCATGGGAGAACCATACCGCACCCTGAAGACTGGTCATCGCTGCAATGGATAATATTTCGCTGAGACAGTCAAAGGTTGCTGCAGAAAGTAGCACTTTGCCCATCATTGGTTCAACCGCTAGTTCGGCCATCCGCGTGCCGAGAGGTTGGGTAAGCTTCGCGTAGTCGTCAAGTGCGCCGAGAGAGTAAAGGAGTTCAAGTGCCCGAATGACAAGTTCAGCTGAAGGAGGGGTGAGATAGTCGAAGCGAGCTATGTTGTCGATACCTAAGGCCTTGAGCTGGAGAATCACAGGGGCGAGGTTTGATCGCTGAATTTCAGGAACGGTAGATTCTTCAAGGTTAACATAATTTTGCTCTGTGTATAACCGGTAGCATTTCCCAGGTTTGGTACGCCCTGCACGGCCAGCGCGTTGAGTGGCAGAGGCTTTGGAGACTGGAACTGCAGTCAAGGTCTCAATGCCAGTGGTAGGGTTGTAAGCGCGGAGCTTGACGAAGCCGCAGTCGATGACATAGACTATCCCATCTATTGTGACGGAAGCCTCGGCTATGTTAGTAGCGATAATGACCTTGCGTGTGTCTTCTGGTGCTGGTTCAAAGACATACATTTGCTGGTCCGTGGAGAGCCCAGCGTATAAAGGTAGCGGGAGAAGCGATGGACCCTTAGGGTTTAAAGAGCCTATGCGATCTGCTATTATTTCAATTGTAGCGTCAATCTCTTCCCGGCCAGTGAGGAAGATCAGTATATCCCCTTCGGCTTCCTTAACGTGAATATCGAACACAGTCTTGATAGCTCTCTCCACATAGTCCTCTGTCGGCTCTTCCAGATAGTGGATATCGACAGGATACATTCTACCCTCAAGGCTGATGATTCGGCCAATACTTCCTCCAAGTTCACTACTCCCATTCCCATTCTCTACGATGGAGTCGCCAGCAAAGAATTGTAGGAAATTTTCAGCATCCAAAGTGGCGCTGCTCACAACAATCCGTAGTTCGGGACGTCTCTTCATTATCTTCTTAAGTAAGCCTAGTAGGATGTCGGAGCTCAATGAACGTTCATGGGCCTCGTCAACCATGATTACCGAGTACCGTGACAGTAGAGGGTCAACCAGCGCCTCCCTGAGAAGTAGACCATCGGTCAAGAATTTTATACGTGTTGCTGAAGATGTCATGTCCTCAAATCTGATAGAATAGCCAACCTATGCAAAGTCAAAATGCTTGTTGCAGTGATGAGTTTGTGATAAGACTTGACCTCTTGGCCTAAATTACATCTCATCTCTTCCGCAACTCTTGCTGCCACCGTCGTAGCAGCCACTCTGCGTGGCTAAAATCAAGTCAGATCAACCATATTGCTCCCCAGACAGCTGGAATGACAGTCTAGACTAACCTACCTGCGTAATCGCAATTGTCTTTCCCTCGGCACACCATCCTGCTTGGTCCAGAAACTGAGGGATTTGGGTTGTCTTGCCACTGCCTGTTTGGCCAGTAATAATGGTGACCGGGAATGTCTCAATTACATAGAGCAAGGTATCCCGATGACGAGCTATAGGCAATAGCGAAGAAGGTTTGTAAAGTGAGGGAATGAAAGAACTACCGATGTCGGACTCTGCCATCATGCACCTGGTGGTTCAGTTTAAGGCACTGACCACGGCCAACTTTGGATATTGGGCGTAGGGAATCTTTTCGTGTTTGGTGTGATGGAAAACCATTTCGTAGGCTAAGTTGATGTTGCTCAGTGCTGATCGTCACAAACTGCGAGTCAGGGTTCTGACACAACCCCGAACTTTAAGCTTAGCTCCGTAGCTTTCTCAAGAACACACCTTCACTCAAGTGATGCAGAAAACAATTAAGAAACCCAACTAAAGAATTCTCCAATAATCATCTTTCAATAACGTTTCATCAAATTCCTTAAAGTGGGTCTGACAATCAAAACGGCTACTTTTTGGCAGTCCTTCAACCACCATGTCTATGTCACCGGAATCGACCTTACTGTCACGTCACACCATCGGATCCGGCTATGGAAATCAGGTAAACAATGGAGTGGCTCGTATACGGAATGAGGAATTTTATATTCTCAATGAACATTTCACGTTGCAAGATACGATTAATTGCGCCACGCTCAGAACAGTTTCCAAGCTTGCCCATTTCTTGTTGATACTCTAGGCGCTATTAATGGCTCCAGACTTGCCCGCTTTGACTACGACGAACACCTTTCACATCGTCACGGACCTTTAGAAGTGCCTTGCACGGGCACCTACCATATACTTGTCCATGCGAGCTTGACGGCTTGCTTATTCCCAAGTCTGAATGGCATAAGCAAATCAGCACGAAGATGAATGTCTCCAAGGAGATCCCGCAGTTCAAGAAACTAAGCCACGATGAAGAAATTTTTATCGCAATTTCATTCTCACGCCACGGCTTTCGTCCTTAGAAGACCCTACGAACCAAGAATGAGAGGCACGTGCAGCTGACAAAATATGTGGCGCTCATTGGGCCAAACTCTCTGCGCAAGCATTTAGCGAACCGAGCACGTTTCCTGGCATGAGCTTGTTATTGCTTCGCTACCCCGCAACCCGGGACCTCGGAACGTGGGGCAGCAATGTCAAACTCGGCTACTCCTGTTGGTCAATTCTTCTAGGCTTTAATTAAGTACCTTAAGAAGGCAGGTAACGAGATATGTGGAACGTCACCGGTTCCTTGTGCCTGGACCATGGACCGGGAACAGCTTGAAAAAGCTTGGGAACTATGACAGCTGGTGTGTATATGAAGGGCGCTTTGGGACGTGGTTGTAAAACACAACTATAGTCACACCTGGGCATCGCTTGCTTGATATAATTGGCACCATGCGGGGCTTCAATTCCATTCTTTTCTCCCTTGCACTCACCAATCAGGTCGTCAGTTCTGCAGTTATTCGGCGCGATGATGACGAAGGCTGCAAATCCAAATATGTAGCTGTTTTCAGCATAGATGGGCTGCACAACAGCGATTTGGACAAGTGGCTTGCTCGTGGACCTTCTAACATATCCGCATTGCTGAAGACCGGATATAGGTACACTGATGCCTGGACTACTGGCCCTTCAGACTCATATCCGGGGTCTCTAGCACAATATACTGGTGCCAATCCTCGTACTACTGGAGTCTGGTACGACGACACTTATGACAGGACCTTCTATGCTCCCAGCAGCGGATGCAAAGGAGCCCCTGGCGCCGAAGGTATGTGGAGCTAGTAGCTTGGCCAACCAATCTCTAATGCCTTTCACAGTTGTATACGATGAGAGTATCGATTACAATAGCACGGAGCTCTTCTCTGGCGGGATCAACCCGGCAAATCTACCACAAGCTATCATTAATGGCCAGTGTACAAACATCTATCCGCACATGCGTGCCCGCGTCAATACCACCTTTGAAGTAGTGGTGGGCGCTGGGTACAAGACTGCATACACCGACAAGCACCCGGCATATGATTTGATGAGAGGCCCAAGCGGTAAAGGCCTTTCTGAGGGTTACTTCCCCGAAATCGCCGCCATCGGACCAACCGTCGAAGAGAACATTGCGTACGACCAATACCATGTTAATGCTTGGCTGGACTGGATTGAGGGTAAAGACATTGCCAAAGCTGAAGGCAGCCTTGGTGGGAACATTCCAACGCTCTTCGGCGGAAATTTCCAAGCCGGTAAGTCAGCTCCCCATTAAATCAGCTTTGCATGATACATCGGCTAATATTGCTGTAGTCTCTGTCGGACAAAAGACATCAGGGTACAAGGCTGGAAGCCTAGACTTCACCGATGAGCTTCTAAAAGCTATGGAGTTTGTTGACGCATCTCTCGGGCTCATCGTGCAGAAGCTCAAGGCTAAGGGCATATACGATGACACGCTGATCATAATTGCTTCAAAGCACGGCCAAGCACCCATTGATCCCACTAAGTATGGCAAAGTCGATCCTCTTGCTGTGACTAATGCTACTGGTGTCGATGTTGCATTCCAAACCGTAAGACCACCTTTCACTTGTCCTCCAAAGTTCATTAGTTGATAAGCTCGCACCTCACAGTCTGACGACATCGCGCTCATCTTTTTGGTCGACCACAAAGACACCGAGAAAGCCGTCGACGGCCTTCAAGCCAAGCGTGCCGCGCTGAAGATTGATGACATCATCTACGGCGAGCGTCTCATTGATCTGGGATTCGGCAACCCACTCAACGATCCTGCCGTCCCCGACATCATCGTCAAGCCGGTCGAGGGTATAATCTACACGACTTCTACTGCGAAGATTGCCGAGCATGGAGGCTTGAGCGAAGATGATAGACATGTCGCCTGCCTTGTCAGTAACCCAAGCCTGAAGAACAAGGTGTATGGAGGAAAGGTGTATACCACGCAGGTTGCGCCAACTATCTTGAAGTCCCTGGGCTTGAACCCAGAGTCGTTGCAGGGTGTGAAGGCCGAGGGAACTAAAGCGTTACCTGGATTCTAGGATCAGTAATACTCACGCAAGTATAACTTGAAATGCGTTTGAAACTTTCGGAAGATTTCTCTTGCTAGGAAATGGCTTGTTAAACGATGGATTGGGTGATTAGTGATGGCGATGCACAAATTAGTGCCTACTGCCTTTCAAATAATTTATAGTGTTTATGAACTATTGCTATTCAAATGCTTACTCACCTCAATAATCTAGATCCATGAAGAACTGATTCCACATACTTAGTGGTTTCAGTGTTTAAAAAAAGCCGAGACATATTCCGAAAAAGAGCGCGATGAAAATAATGCCAAGACTTACTATTTATAGTATATATTTGATCTGGAGCTGCATTGGAGTCCTGGAGCTCCACCAGCTTTTTGGCGTATGGAGTGGATTTGGGGGTCAAATCCACTCCACCCCAATCCAACAAGATCACTGACAGGGTTCCCCCAACAAACTAATCATTAGCCTCCTTGTTACCTCTTCCTGGAGTGCCCTCATAAGCTTACTCTCGCAGTCTAGACACCACATCGGGCTTGCGTAGTTGTGCTCGGTAGTTTGAGAACAAGTCATTATCAATCCGTGTGCGTGCATAGGTAGGTTCTTTTATGCAGACAGCTGTAGGTTATGTGACTATCCTCTGGACTGGTACGATTCGTCCCACCGTTATCGATAAGAACTAACCAATAGGATCAATAGGATCAAGGCTCCGTGATGAAAATATGAGGTCGTAGAATCTGCTGATTTCCATATACAATTGCTATATACACCCAATTTTTGGAGTCAAGTCGCTTAAGATAAGGTAACTAATATCTATCATTTCTGTGGAACGGAATTTTGCAAACAGCGAGGTTTAGAGGAAGATTTAGGGTGCTATAGTTGTTAAAATTCGCGATATATAAAGGCTCGAAGGAAGGCAACGGTCACGGCTGCGGGGGGTTCTTTGGCCTTTCGAGTCGGTGGAATTGAATATTGAGTTGGTGGAACAAAGTCTATATCATTAGAAGTGATTGGAAGGCATGTATAATATCTGAATCTATATAGGTAATACGCGTACTTTTGATTCTAGTGTTTTGGTGTTCTGCGCACGGTCCAATTATCGTAGGACGCTACCAGCCCAAGGGATACATGAATGACTGAAGCGGGTCTGGCGCTGAATCGGCTTCCATGAACCGCATTAACGTTAGTTGTCGCGCTATGTGCTATGTAGAACCCTAACTCGCAATTATCAGTTTCGCGGGTTCCTTGGTAGATTGAAGCATTTCGAGAGGAGCTGGACATGTACCGCCACCAAAACAGGCGAATTTCGGTATAGACTAAGGAATATAAAACTGAGCAATATCTGAACAGGTAACTCGAAACCGTATAGAGCTCAGGACTTAGGAGATGCGCAATGATGTAATGGGAGTGAAAAGAAGTAACAAGCAAAGTGATGGTATTGCTTGATATGGATGACGGAACTCCCATCCACGCTCTATGTTCAGGCACAAAGGAAATCTTGCTTGTCCGCTCCACTATATGTACAATGAATCCACCCATTCCTCGTCCAAAATGACCACTGGTATAAGACAATGACCAAGGTGGTCAAGAATGGATTTCCTAATTTCAATCCGCCGAATTCAGTCGCTTGTTGGCCACTCGGACCTACTCAGTGTTCTGTGCCTTCACTTCACCCTTCGTCAACCCCGGATCTGTAAGTATTCCCTCGGCTTCCAGTCGCCTGCGAGCTTCTTCAAGAGCCCATGTTTGTATGCTATTTGCTTTATCAGCCTGATTGAACTTTCTTAATGACTAGGCAATGCCTCTGCGAAATCATTCGAAGGATCCTATTAACATCATACTAGCTGTGACCGCATCGTAGCTCGCCTTGTCCAATCGATGTCCTTCTGGGAAGTAGATTCAGACATACCTTGTGTCTTGCTTATAAGCATATGCAATAACTCCAAGTCCTAAGCTTCCACAGAAACCCCAGAACCAAATGTTTTCCCAACCCTCCTTCTGGTATTTCTGGCCTGGCGGCACGCCCCATAGCCATCCGGATGGGGGATCATAATGATCTTCGTGTGAGCCTGAAGCCGAGCGTAACGACCGTGATGACGAAATTGACCGGCGGAACGCAAGAGATGTCGATGCGGACGTACGGGATGGGAGGGAGGCGGTGACGCGCTGGGCGCAGCGGCTAGGGTGTAGAAGAGGCATTGGCGGTAACGGTAGACAGGGGAGAAAGGGGAAGTGGAGTAGAGAGTGTTGACGAACCTCTTTTAGAGTCGCAGAATCCTAGGTCGAGATAGATAGTTGATGGTGGAGGGGCGGTCCGTTGGAATGAGGTTGGATGTTGCACTTGGCGTCGAGGAGCCCGAAGCGGTTTAGTCTGAAGACTGTGGAAAAGAAACCGTTCAACGCTGATAATGTGCAACCATCTTATCTATTCCCCTATACTTTTGCTTGTTCACCCATTCTTATTACTGCGATTTGGTCAAAGAAGCATATAACGGAGGGTTCTAGCATGAGATTGGGCCGGCAGTGGATCTCATCGAAATCTCTAACATCGATTCATTGGCAGCTTCAAACACCTATAAATGGTTTTTTACCTTCACCCTCTTAACGCTTGATCTTGATACTGCAACCTCTCCCATGTTTAGATAGGTAGATCCCCTGGCACTAAGATGCAATAGAAACATAGCTCATAGCGTAGGCATTTCTTTCTGAATGCATGGTTCTACGATCAACAATGCTTTGATTCAGTATCCCTAGTCCAAGCTCTGAGGCATCTTTTCGTGCTGGTAATTCATGCCAACGGAAACTTTAATTACGTGGCATTGCGTGCTGGGAAATTGCTCACCCTTAAGTGTTAACGCATAGCGGAGAGCTTCAAAAACCTCCCCGGGTGCTAGAAAGAGTCTCGTTGATTCACAGGCTAACACTGCTTCCTTCAAGCGTGAACCAAAAGAGAAATCGTCTCCACTCAGTTTGATCCAAGGCAAATTCTACGCTCCACCCATCGGACTCCCATTTCTTGACACTTCTTTGATGCCGCCTTGAAAAAGATGGGAATGCAGCTGAAGCAATTCCGCGATGCCGCCGCCGTGGTAACTGGATGCTAGAGACCCGCTCAGAGTAGACATGTGATTTCAGAGCTAATAGTATTGAAAGTGAACAGACGAAGTTAATCACTTTGCTGCGGCTAAGGTCCCAAAGATTCTGGTGGCTGCGAGAGCGAGCTTCGCTATGGGTAGGAACAAATAACAGAGCTATCAAAGTTCAACAAAAGAGCAATCAAGGAGAATTCATGATCTGAGTCTACTTTAAATACAAAACCGATGCAGTCATTTGAGTGTAATAGGGCGAAGCGTTTTCTAAACGAATCGGCGCCATGGTAAACTTTGAAACCTCGGCGAAGACTAATATTAGAGTGGAAGAGCTCTTTGAATGCGCTGCAAAGGTTGCTTTGAAGTAATGGGTGTAGAGGCCTAAAAAAAAGGCTTCCGGGGTTTGCTTTCACTTAAATGACTGACGCGGAGAGGGGGGGCAACTGAGACTAACGGCAACATTGGGAATAATAGTCAAGCGTGATGTAAGGACTCCTTGAGGATAAGCTAGAGAGGTGAAGTGACAGGTAAAGGCTTTAGGGCGCATTGGGTATTAGAGCTCTTAGATGGAAGTGTTAGCAAAACGGCGATGGTTGACTTGAGATGCTTTCAGGATGAATCCAAGCAGTGTATACTGCATGTCTACTCTGCTGCAAATCCTATGCATAATACGTTCAAAGCCAGCTAAGAAACGCATCCCCAAGATTCTAGGTCATATGCTCTTGGGAGCGCCTCCTCGTACTGGTTGCTTTCGGCCTAAGCGAAATTTCGAATACTTGGACTCTAGGAAATATGCAAGCCTCTCAAGTGATATAAGTTAAACAATTTCCAGTGGCGTCTGAAGCTAGCCTCTATAGTTTTGATTCTTTTTTATTATTCATGCATCAATTCTAGCCGGTATGTGTTTCATTCAACAGCAGGAAAACGCTCTAGCCGATGTCCATCCTGCTGTCTCCTGACTTGTCTTCCTGAACAGTCTTTTTGACACCTTCTAAAAAGGCCTCCACTGCTTCGCCCGCCCCAAGTGGCATTCCGCCATTTCGTGTGTATCCACCATTTTCAACTTTGATCTCTAGCGCCTCACTAACGGTTGGCAGCCCGCCATCCCGTAAAGCAACAGTCAAGCTGCCAAGACTCTGGTGTAGTTGCGGAGAGCGGAGAACTCGTTTGAGGATGTCCTTTTTCTGGTCTATACTTAAGGCTTGAATAGCAGCCTGTGCGGTTTCAGAATTAGGGTCGACTTCGGAAAGCTCGTCGATTTCTTGTGCGAGAAGGAGAAGTGTTGGTGGTAAGTGAGAGAGTAATGCGTCGATGAAGGTCGAGTTCGCGGCTTCAATGACTGGGATAGTAGTTGACGATGGAAGTAGATCTGGTAGTGTCGTGAATGGTTTGCCCTGTTGTTGAGCGCTGCCGGAGAGGCTCCCGCTTTTCAATGAGTTGAGGAAATTTTGTACAATTGCCGCAGCATCTGTCGTACCTGCGAAAGCACTAAAAACAAGTTAGCATTTTTTCGTCTGTAATTGAGCGGGTGCCAGCAGATATAGATCAGACGTCGTGTCGCTGGAGAAGGCTAAACCCAATCGTTATTTGATGTGTTTACAGTTACATATCTGCCTTGCTGAATCACTCAGGCCAAGTTTGATGACCTTATGCAGTGTTGGTGAACCCATAACGCCTCACCGATTTTGACCATTTTCTAGCGCCTCCCTCACTTTCACAGATAAATCGGCAGCGTTGCGACGTTGAAAATGATAACCTACGCTCGGCCACCATCAGCACCACCTTCCCTAGATTCCTCGCCTTCTTCTCTTATGTCCCCGCCTGTGGCATCTGGGCCAGCCCCACCACTACCTTGTCGGTGGCTATCTGGGGCATGGTCAGTACTTTCTACATCCTCCATTGTTTCATCATCGTCATCAGGTCGGCCAGGCCCGCGGCGATTTCTGATATCCCGGAGCTCATACGCAACATCTACCTCTTCGCCACTCAATAGCATATCCACTATCTGTCCTAACTTCTGGTCCCGCTCGCTGAACCAGCTTGGATTGCCTTGGGGGTGTTGAGTCTTGGACTGCAGCCAGAAAAGATGTCGCTGGGAGCTTGAAGAGAACTTTAGGACGAAAATGCGACCGTTTGTGGGGGATTTTAGATCATCTGAGTCTGATCCGCCATCGGGACCTGTGTATGGGAGAAAACTTCCATCCCCGGGAATCATGAGAAGGTCAAGCTCGGGGGCGGATGCGGGAGCGGACCGTGGCCGCCAGCAGAAGTGGACAAGCTCTGTAAACTTGTGAGATTAATACAATGCAACTTGGAGATTCCATAATACCATCATTATAAAGGTAGATGTAACCAGGCGTGGGAACAGCTTTGACTTTTGATGGGTTGCCAGGCTACGATAGATCAGTAAGTCGGGTAAATCGGGATAGATGATCCAGTAACAAACCTCAAGCTCACATTTACCTGCCTTAAATGTGATGAGAGGCTGTATCGACATGTTGGCTTATAGAATATAGACAGCGGTATTCGTTTAGTTGTGAAAAGGTGAGATAGCGGAGCTGGAAATAGAGGAGTTGACAGCCACGGGAGCTTTGATGATTCTTGGCGCTTGAATACTCGGCACGCTAGTTAATCCGAATATCCACACACGAGATTTCGAAAAAGACCACAGACTTCGACGACCAAGCGACTACTAACTAAGCCTTCCACCCAACTCCCACGGATTCTTCCTGCATCACAATTCGACATGTCGGCGAAGCAGGAACAGCCGGTAACCAAGTCGTTCGGCAAGGGCGAGCGGTCGATACCTCACCACTCCCAGAAGGCCAACAAGTATTATCCCGCTGAGGACGAGAGCGTGCCCAAGAAGGTACGATTAACCTAGTGAAAGGGAAGAGCGCATAGAGACTAGAGAGAAGTGCTGGCCGGAATTGACGTTGTCAATTCTGCAATTAAGCGCAGCAGTTCTCTCATCTCGACTTCCAGTCTGAAGCAATTTCGTGACGCAAGACACTGACATTTACTACTTATCTAGGCCCGCAAATCTCTCCGACCAGCGAAGCCCCGTCCGTCACTGCAACCTGGTTCCGTTCTGATCCTCCTGGCTGGTCGCTTCCGCGGCAAGCGCGTCATCCTCCTTAAGCACCTTCCCCAGGGTGTGCTCCTCGTCACCGGCCCCTTCAAAGTCAACGGCGTTCCTCTACGGAGGGTCAATGCTCGATATGTCATTGCAACTTCGACCACTGTGGATTTGAAGGGTGTGGATGAAAAGGTTTTGGAGAAGGTTAGCGAGGATGGCTACTTCACCAAGGACAAGAAGAGTAAGAAGACGGGAGAGGAGGCTTTCTTCAAGCAGGGCGAGAAGCCAGAGGTCAGTTGCCAGCCCTCTTCGAGAGGAAACGTCTCGATATTGGTCACTGATTGGTTCGACAGAAGAAGGAGATCGCGAGCAGCCGTGTGGAGGACCAGAAGTCCGTCGACAAGGCTCTGTTGGCCAACATCAAGAAGGAACCCATGCTACTTCCTTACCTGAGCTCGTCCTTCAGCCTGCGCAAGGCTGACAGGCCGCACATGATGGTTTTCTGAATGGATCATTGAGGTTGGGCGTTTATTGCAGGGGCTGAAGAGTGTCATCGGCATGCTGCGGCCGTAAAAGCAGAGTTTTATTACTGGCACGGCAAATTTCCATGGAGGGCTCGGTTTGCATTTCTATACGATTTTGTATCAAGCAAGCAAATTCAACCACCACCCGAAAACGCGTCATAGGGCAGATGGCATAGACTTGGTCTCATGAATTTACAGCAACATCAAAATAATGTTAACGCATTGGAAGAGTAAAATCTTCGGAGCACTAACGGTGATTAGCAGGCCTTACTTTAACTGCACCACATCCCAAGCGCATGCGACGCGGTGTTCCGAAATTGAGTTTATAATATTGAGGGGTATCATTTCAGGAAACGCCAAATCCATCATCAATGCATCAGAACATTCCACTGGAATCTGATCACTTACTCACCCCCTTTCATGTTCATTTCGTTCCCCACCTCCTTGCTCTCCCTTTTTTGCCTCGTTCCCATATCATCCATCGCTTTTCCTGCCTTCTCCTGCACATCATGCTTCTCCATTTCATCCCTAACATCGTCCATAACGTTCGCGTCCAACGTTGTCCCGTGGCACCATTCCAGCACGCCAATTGGCGCATAGTTCCCTTTCCCAACGCTCATCATATGCACATCGGTTCTTCGCGCCATACCTCGCGGCATGATAGTGGATGGTAGCACGTTGTAGCCCGAGTATGTAAACACCTCTTCGAGTTAGAGGATTGCGAGCAGGATGAGGTATGTCATTATATGGAATCGGAAGAGGTAGGCTGGGAGGTAGAGAGGAAGGAAGTGGTGCAGACGAAAACATATTGGGTAGTCGTAGTTCGCGACGAAGGAGTAAGGGCCCTGGATGCTGTGTTGCCAGGCCAAATGCCAGCGGGTGAGGTAGGTGGAGCTAAGGGAGTGGAGGAGGTAGAGGTGGATGTAATATTGGGGAACCTGAAAAGTAAATCCAGATCAGTACACATCAGTAGATTCTAATTGCCGACACTCGCGTTTTGAAAGGTTAATTCTTAGCCATGGTCCATGGATTCGGGAGATGGTTGAAGCTCTAAACGCTGCTTTTGATCACCAGTATGCTCCGCAGCTTCAGCACATCTATGACTGGCCACTCAATCCCGGCTTACAATGCGACTGACAGTAACACGTTGAAACAGCTCCATGCCACCACTCGTGAAAACTTCTTCCTCCCACATGGTCCTAGAAGCGCGACGTCGCCTTGTGCTTTCGATTCAATAGTTAGGCTTGTATCAAATGCCAGAAACCCGGCGCTGGGAAGGATGTAGAGCATTAAGCGCACCACTAGAGGCACGAAGAATTCAATTTGCAGTGGCGCATATGCCATTGTGATTGTAGTCCATGCTATCGAAAAGAGTACAAGGTTGGGAGACGTAGGTATGTCCGAAGCTGGGTGGATTGGTCAACGTGCCGGGTGCTGAGATGGGTTACGGTATTGATGATATCAATGATCGATGATCAGTTATCAATTGTCAATGTAGTGATCGAGGGCTCTTCAATTCCGTGCACTTTCCATATCTTCCCGTCGTCTAAAATCCCAATTGGAAACAACACCTGCAGATGCTTTCAAGACAAGTTTTCGTAACGCCAATGCCGTTTCCATGCCGTTTCCATGCCGCGAGAAGGCCACAAGCCTTGCATACAACCTGCTCCCTCACCATCTTCACCACTCCCTCACCATCTTCACCACTCCCTCACCATCTTCACCACTCCCCCAATCCTAGACTCCGGTCCAAAATGAATCGAATATCATCAGTGGTACGTGGTGTTGTGCAAGTACTTTTAGTCCTCCAATCGCATTAATGAGCAACGCAGGGGGTCTCCAGGGGGTTTTGGCCAATCACGGCGTTAAGATCTCGTTCAGCGAAGTTGCAAAGGCGTTGTTCTTCATCCAAAGAAGTTATTATTGCCCTTCTTCGCGATACAAAGCTTAAGTCTATGTCTAAATCCCTTATAAACATGCTCAATGAAGGGCCTCATCTTGTTTATAAACTCGTCCTCAATCTAGCCTTTTAAAATCTGCAATTCTTTAGCTGTTATTTCTCCAATATTATACTCTTTAAGCATATCCTTTTTATATGCTCAGCACGGCTTAATTGGGTTTAAATCTAGTAAGTTGGTGGGCCATGGAGCGACTTTAATACCTTCTTATTTAAAGATATTTGCGTTAACATTTATTGCTTTAACGTATAATAAAGCATAGTCACTAACAAAGTACACCTTCTTTCCTGGATTGAGAGCCTTTACTTCATGTAAATACGGAAGATATAGAGGCATTAGGACCTTTTGCTTATATAACAGCCAATCCTAGCTACTACCCTTTTGGTCCCGAGCTAAAAGAGCTAGTTTAAACAATTGCTGCGCCTCCCTTTTGCGTTTAAGGCCCTTACCACGCTACCTACCACCCTCAGATTTAACTTTGTCGTTGTATAATTAAATATTAGCGTTAATTTCTTGCAAAACACAGTGCTCCTTAGTGCCTGGGTGTTGTGCACGTTTAATTTTAGCAGCCGTTTCCTTAAGAATAACCTTATTTCTTTGCTCCAATAGCTTAGCAAGCTTTGCCGTCTCTTCCTTACTCTCTAGAATCTAAAAATGCGTTCGCCGTAGGATTTGTAAGTCCTCGCAAATAATACCCGATTGTATAGACCTTATAGGGCTCTTCTTTTGCTCCCAAACGCTCTAATCCGCGCTGTTAGCCCCCTTAGCCATAGAACATCGTTTTTTACGCCGTGTTGGTTGCCTGTACCACTCCCACCAAGTCTTATCGTAAAAGACAAAGATTGCACCCTTATTAAGCCTTACTAGGCTCAATTCTAAGAACTCTACGTGGAGGTCCATCAGCTCTACATTAAGTTGCGGTTTATAAGTGGGAACGCGACGTACAATTTTATATAGATGAGCTTCATCGCGGTAGTAATAGGCAATTCTATCTGCGGTCCTTTAAGACATTTAAATGCCCGTTATTAATGCTGCTTCATAAAATAAGAGGAAGGGATTCTCCATTATTGCGTCGCGTACTCGAGCTAAGTCTACTATACCATCTGCAATTATTAGAAGCTCGCAATTACGGGTTAAATCTGCATCCGTAAGAGGCGTATAATAAGCCAAAACTTCCTAAAAATCGTTACAATTGGCCCTAGCCTTAGCTAAACAAAAGATTGCAGATACAGTAGGCGCTAAAACGCCAATTTGTTGCTTTCGTCGAACATAAACGTTAGATGGAAGAATCGAACATAGATAATAATTGCTCGCAATATAACGTGGACTTCCTGTCGTTTTTTAGTATACTTTTGGCCTTTAACGGCTCCTTAAGGCATGGTTTTAATTTAATAACTATTAGGCTTTAATTTAACGTTAAATTAAGGAATATTTATTAAAAGATGAGTTTGTAAAGGGGGTATCAACAAAGAATGTCAACATTAAAACACCAAGACGGCGTTATCCGCGGCTATCTAATTGGTCAAAACCCCCTAGAGACCCCCTGCGTTGCTCATTAATGCGATTGGAGGACTAAAAGTACTTGCGCAACACCACGTACGAAAGCTGTTCAGTAACAGTCAGCGCCATGCTTCAGGTCTACAGAAGTTTAGTTAGACCAGCGTCGTTTGTTGATGCCCGAGGAACCCTACCTCTAAGACGTGGTCGAGCTCCAGATCAGCACCATCTGACAGCCAGCGGTCCATGGGCGCTTCCCACAGCCATTGAGCGCCGCCGCCCGGACAATCAGGTCGCGCAACAGCAAATCATCCTTGTGGTTGGTGATGAAGCGCAGACTGAGATCGGGTTCCGGGACTTCAGCCGTCCTGCTCTCTCGCGCTAGTTTAATGTGGCTGTCGAGGCTGAGAACCGCTCCAGTTGCTGACTTTGGAGCAGACGGAAAAAGTGTTGCTGGTTTGGCGGGCGGCGGGCCAAGCGTTCTCCCTCACAGCCATGCAGCTGCCGAGTTGCAAGCCAATCGAGAGGACATTGCAAATGGCGCCTGAGGGGTCGAGCTTCCGGCATAAAGGGTGGGATCTAGCTACGACGGGCAAAAGGGCGAGCATCTAGTGCACAGTGCTCTGCTTAGCGGGATCTCACTCCGGGGGCGGGAGTGCGGGGGCGAGTGGAGCTCGGTGCGTACCTGCACAAGCGTGGAGGCCACCCACGCCTGGCCCCTGGAGTGTGGCCTTCTTGCCCTCTGCACGAATTTCGGGGGCAGATTGATCATCACCCCGTTGAACCGCCTGGTCGGGACTACTATGCCCACCACAATCCTGCCTATTTCGGCCCGGGCGGCGACGTCTCAGAGTTTTACTGCAAGGAGAAGCCCATCCCGATGAAGCTGGCCTATCTGGTTGGACTCATTACCTTTTTAGGGCATTTTTTTGGTATGCCTCCCAGCCTTGTGTTGTCCCAACCGAATCGTCTCGGATCGCTATGGGCGCAAGGTCGTCCTCGTGCTCAACAACACGCCGTACTGCTGGCTTTCTCCTGGGTCATGCGTCGGTCAGTTTGAGATACCTCCACAACTGTGCCTTTGCAGGCTACGCCTATAAAACTTTGCCAATCGAAGCAATCATTGCCGCACCCTTTTTTCACCTGCTCGGAGGGAACGTCAATGTTGCGACAGCAAATATAAGCAGGGATCCATCTCAGAGGTGTGGACCCTCAAACCATCTCTGCATGGAACCACTGACCGTCTGCTAGGACCATAATATCTATTTCCACGCCGTTGGCAAAGTCAACCTGTTGCTCAATCCAGCCATAGCCTCGTTCGCCCTGAGCCGAAACATCTGGCTGCCCTTCTGGATCGGCATCGGATCTATTGCCTGTGCATTTGTAGTCATTGCTGCGCTTCCTGACACTCGCAACAACGCAAACAAGCAGGATCGATCCCCGACCGGTGTGACTAATGGCCACCCTCACGGACTAGGAGAACAACAACCTCTCCTTCAGGATGATCTGCGCTCCGAAGAGGAGGAAAGTGAGGCGGCCAGCCAATTAAGCAGCAGGTTTCTCCTTGTGAACATATCCAACGAAACGCAACCCAGATACGAACGGAATGGCGAGACTTTACTCACCTGTTCAACATCAGCCGTAATTCGTCCTTGATATTTTCCATATTCTTTGTGCTCGCCGTGTCAGCAAGCGTCGCCAATATCTTGCTCCAATACATTTCGATTAGGTACCATTGGACCTTGGCACAGGTGAGTAGATTCTCGTGGTGTCGAATGGACCCACATGGAAGAGGTGACTAAGCAAGACCGTAGGCTGGCTATCTGTTCACGGTGGGAGCTGGTGTTGGCTTATTTCTGTACACGGTACTCGTCCCATGTGGCTTGTACATCTCAATGCAGTGGAGAAAACAGTCAAAAACCCAAGCTAATGTTCAAGGAGCCAAAATTAGCGCCATACTCGTCTGCTTTGGTGCCCTGACAATTGGCCTGTCTACGAAAAGATGAATGTTGATCGTCGGTTAATGTCACAAGCGGCCCATAACGCCCCCATATAATCTGCTAATACCTTTCCTTCCACAGCATTGATAATTTACTCTCTCGGTATGGGCTTCTTCCTCTTCATGCTCTCCCTTCTAGCCTCGGCTACTTTCGAGGCTCTGGACAACACGCACACGGCGCGTGTCTTCAGCATTGTTGGCCTTCTCGAGACTCTTGGGGAGTTGGTAGGTACAGGCGTGCTATCTGGGATATGGATAGGAGGCGTGGAACTTGGCGGTCCGGGCCTCGGATTGCCCTTTTTCGCATCTGCTGTGAGTTGGCCTCCGCTTCCCGCGGGTAAATCTGGAGTTCTGACAACCAACTACTAGGGCTTCTCCTTGGGTGCCGGGGTCCTGGTATGGCTTCTAAAATTCTGATACGCCGGTACACCTGGGCCATTCCTGGCTCAGTTCAAAGCAAGCTCCAACGGTGCGCACTATGATCGGTACTATTAATTGCATCTAATTGTGCAACGGACGCTCAACGTAATTGCCTTTTCGGCAGTCAAGAAAGGAATCTGCATGAATTGCCGGGTTGTCGCTCTTCATCAGCTTGGGTAGTGCTGACGGTCTCCTTCGAAATACAGACAAAAAATGTTGCAGATATCATCCAACCTTCATCCAACCCCTTCCTTTAGGATCGCTCCAACTCAGAGATCGAGTCATCATCATCATGGCCTCTGCACTACTTAAAGCAAAACCTTGTCGTCAAATTCCCACTCCCATCCTCCGGCTCCATGAAGGACCCGGCGCAAGGAAATAACCACGACGCCTCAACTCTTCCAAGCTTTTCTATGTCCGGCGTGAACAGCACAACAACGCTCGTCCGACCTGCCATGAACTCCAACAAGCCTGGCGTAGTCATATCCCTATCTTCTACCTGCAACGCAGCCAGCCCATACACATCCTACAGATTATGACGACTGAAGACTTCCAAGAGATCACCCACAAAAGCATGGGGGAAGTTACAGGGTTCCGCCGCAGCGTCGGAGTCTGCAAAGCGGAACTCGTAGGGGAAGAGTCTTCCGTTGATGAATGTCTAGTTCTTGGGTGAGATTCGTGGTTGGAGATATTCCGGGGATTCGCTGACGCGCTAAGGGGTGGTGACGTGCTGGTACTCTACGAGCTGCTCAGACGGCTGGAGGCAAAAGTGGCGGTGCACGATGCAGAGGCCAAGGTCATTTTGGAAGGAGTGGTTTAGGAAGGCCGAGCCATGGGAAGTCTATATCAGCCTGTCTGTTGATCTTCGCCTATGTAGTGAATGGATCGAACTTACCGGATCTGGCCGTAGACCTCTTCAGATACCTGTCTTTGATGCGTCGAAACGCTCTCCTATCTATAGGGAGAGTTTCGTATGTCCCCTGATCCCATTCCATAACCTCAAAGCCCGGCTTCAAAGCATCGATACCCATTGCGAAGAGAGAACGTGCTGAATTTCTCATGCGCCACAAAGCAGAGTGATGTATGGTATGTAAAACCTTGGACTTCTAGTTCGCCTTGCCTAGACCTTTGCCCGCATAGTGGGTCATTATCTCGCATGATTTTGCAGCCTTTTATCCACCTTACACGATTTTAAGCCGCATAAGGGGTTCGTAATCGTCAGCCGTGGGTGGGGTTTCATGGGTTGGGTGAGGGGTGCTGGGTATCCAGCTGCCCGACATCCTGGCCAAGAGATATGGAAACTCGCAGATCCAATTGGAGATGCGGAAGGAACCGCACGTGTTTCGCTGGTGAGGACAACTCTGCAGTATGCCAGGAAATGCTTCGAGTTGTACGAGCTGTTTCGGGAAGCTGCGCGCGAATGGCTTCCGCGCAAGGAAGACAGGTTGGGAGCGCTGTTTGGCATGCAATTTGATTCGCGTAGAGCAAAGATCAGCAATTAAGGTTCTGGGCAGGATACTCAGGAGGTTGACAGGTAGTAGTCTTAGCTGGCTGAAAACGGGAATCTGTTGAAATCGAACTTGACCGGACTAAGTGTAAATTCGTTACCAAGAGCTTGAAAGGAGTCCATAAGGTGGCTGAGGTTTAGGTAGCAGCCTTAACGGAGGCGTAGAACGTAAGTTACGGGCAACTGAAGCCAAATTTAGGTCTGAATTTAGGTCCCCTCAACTGCTTCTTTATGGGGACCAGAAGTGGGCTGTCAGACTAGAACAGGCCCCTTCCTAGGTCTGTAGGGCCCAGAACTGGTCTCTTACTTGCTCGGGCTCGGATCAGGTTTGCTTAATTTCAGCTCAGGGCTCCCTGTCCTCGGCTCAGGTTAAGCTTTAAAGCGGCGGCTACCCAGGTCCAAAGACGGGAATGGGTTGGTGAGGTGAATTTTGACTGAAGAGGTAGGGTTTAGCGATGACGTCATGCTTCAGCTCTCGCGCCGGCTTTGGAGTTGACGTTCCCCGACAGATCGTCGACAGGGCTTCCGAACTCAATTCGAGACAATGCTCCAAATGAAAGCAAAGCCATTTTGTTTAAATTACTTCGAAAGTTGGCCTTCGTTTAATAATATTTTTTTGTTTAAGAAGCGAATTAAGTTCTTTAGTATCACAATACATCATTAACCATGTAAAGTCTTAAATAAATTTCTCTAGGGCCTGGAAAGTGCTATGGTCGGAAATAACATTAACTATGCCTTATTCAAACTATTGATATCTTTTATGGGCGTCCTTGTGGACAATTTTTGTGGTTGTCCACATTTATGCATGTGACTACAGTGAATAGTAGAGAGGCATGACTCGTTTTTAACCCGGCAGTTAGGTATGGTTTAAGGGAGCTTGGACTTTTTCGGAGATTTGTAGAATTCTCCGTGGTGCTTCTTGGGTTGATGGCTTCGTAGAATCTGTATGAAAACAATTTGGTTGGCAAGTCTCTAAGGCTCTTGAAGGCTGGAAATCATAGGAACATGTAGGAAGACGGAGGACTGAAGCTCTTTACCTGAAATGCGTTGCCCGTGGAGCTTGTGCCGATGGCGATCCGGCCGGTGAGTGATCTTAGATATCGTTGAATGGGTTGTTTTCAACCGGAGCCGCTGTACATGGCTGTCTCTCATGTACATGTACTTCTTATCCCTGCAGATTCTAGGCTGCAAGTGGAATGATAGGTTTTGGACGTCGACGGGCGATATCCGGCATGCCTGTTATTCGTTAAGATCGAGTAGCGAGTCATGAGAGAGCTGTGGCGCTCCATATTTTGGTAGCAGAAAAGCTCCTATGATCTTTTCACTAGGTGAGGATTCCTTCGCTACGCGCGATGCCGGCTCGATTAGATTTTCCAGGGTTGATCTAACAGAGGCCTGCCACGCCGCTGGGGAAAAGCACCGTTCATCCCCCAGCCCGACGCTTTCGAGGTAGGCGTGGAACGCGAAGTGTGAGGGGCTGAAGTCGATGTCGACACAGCACCCAGGGGGCTCGTCAAATCATCTTCTCCCAAACGAATATAGCGATTTATTATTGCAGCGATGTCCATCAGTGACCAGTCACAATGCCAGATTGAATGAATGGCACGGGCCAAGCCGCTAGAGTCTGCAGCCAAAAGCGAAAAAGCGATCCCTGGCACGGCTGGCACGCCCTCAGTCAACTCCCAATCCCTTTGTTTGAGAGCTCCCCTGCCGTTATTAAGCTGCAATTTACGCATATCATGGTCTAGCTTTGCCTGCATCTGACTTGCACCTTCAGGATTTCCTCGACGTCAACTCCCTTTGGCGTGACCGCCTTGCCCCGCGCTCCTTGAAGTTGCAGCTCCTGTCCTGCAATCTGAGCCGCATCGCGCATAAACACCATGCACTAATCCTCGATAGAGCACTTGCAGACGCCAAAGTTCACCCTGCGTCCCTCCAGTCAAGCGCGGCAGGATCATCACAGCACCACGATTCCACTCGCCAATATCCTTCTTTATACCACTTAGCTAAGATGGAGGTTCAACCGCCTGTTCCGACCCTGCCTACAGATGTCGCCTCCACATCCCCTACCCGCTCGCGACGACGCCGCTCCTTACCCTCAGAAACTGACTCTCGTCCCAAAAGGCGGTCTCCGAATCACGTCCGCACTCAACCCGCCTCACCGGAGGTCATCTCGTCGCTGATTGACTCCTTATCCGCCATCTCCCTACCCGCGCATAATCACTTCGAGAACTTCCCTTCCGTCAACGGTGCCAGCATATCAACACCTGCAACTCCAAATGTACATCAGACAAACTTTGCTGGAGATCCATTGGCTACCAATGGAGGGTTTGGCGTGGACTATGGCGCTTATCGGCAGTCTCTAAGGGACAACGACTACCTATACCCAGATGACGCAGCCGAGCCTCCCGTTATACGAACAGCAAAGCCTCCTTCAGGATTGTCTCCACTGACAGCGCCGAAAGCTGCCAAGAAAGAAAAAGATAGTTCCATGAAGAATTACCTCCGCGCAAGCTGCGAAAGTACGACTTCGTTGCACTCTATAAGGTCAACCAGATCCGTCAGCAGCATTGGGAATATAAGTATCGAGGCAGGGGTACCGCGTCACTCTTCAGCAAGTCGAACATCGACTGATAGTAAACGGAGCGCAAAAGGGCACAGGAGCTTGATATACATGAGTTCGCGGGAACGACTGAAAAGTAAAGATACTGATCGGAAACGAGCAACAATGCCTGTAGCGGTAAATGCAAATGGGGCCTCGGGAGTAGAACATTTATCGACCCCGAAATCGAATTTGCAACCTCCAAGTCCCAAACACTTCCCGACTGAGGAGCCTATCGACGAAGAACCCGTGGTCGCTGGACCCTCGCATTCGGGTGATCACTACGGCAGAGGAACGAGTCCTCTGCGCAATGGAATGAGCCCGCCCACTGGAGATGAGCAGGACAGCCCGACCATGACGAATGGACGTGGCTTAATTCCGGAGCGAAATTCTTCGCTGCGTCATCACGAGAGTCCTTCGCGAAAAAGCAAAAGAGGTCACGGACGTCGCGGGAGTCGGCAAGATGCGTCCAAAACAAAAACTGTGCCTGAGGAAGAAGAAAACCTAGGGGCGCGATCAGACGAAAAGATTTTAAAGGAGCTCGAAGCAGAAGAAAACGAGGTTGCCCGAAGAATCCGAGAGTTGAAGAAGCGCAAACAGTTGAGGGATAAAATAGCCGGCAAAATGCCTGTTGTGGATGCAGGGGATTCTCAAGGCGTTTCGCATATTTCACCAAATGCGAGCCCCCGACCCTCCCCAACTTCAACTGTGTCAAGCCAGTCTAAAAATCGACCGCAAGATCCGACCGCTAAAGCGCATAAAATTTTGGGCATATCAGCATTTCCGACGCCGCCTCAAAGGAGAACTTCCCGCATACCAGACCTATCTGGGAGCCATGAAAAGCTAGAGGAGCTTGGACAAGAGGACAGCCAAATCCTGAACAATGCGGAGGACACTACCCCGCTCCCAATCAACTATCAATTGGCATTGGAATCATTATCATTAGAGCGAACAATTTCCTCTCCAAGTAGCAAGGCCTCCAGCAAAAGCGCAAACAACGAAACCCCTACTAGATCCAAACCACTTGCTGTTGGAGGCCGTTCTGCGATAGGCAGGCGATCCACAAATTCCATGATCATGGGTGCTTCAACAACAGCAAAGGACCAGCCTGGCTCGACATTACCATCCAGCACCCCATCAAGCCGAGGTCCTAGCGAAGAGACATCGCCAATCTCCCCTCGACACCAATCTCTACACATCTCACCTTCTCCGTCTTCAGCAACCGCACACCGACAGCAGCCCAAAAAGAAGAGATGGTCCCATCCGGACCTACCTTTAAAGGCGGAGCAGAGACACAATCTTGAAGTCGATGCTGTTAAGCCTCCTCCACAGCCGGTTATCGAGGAGCGGCCTTCGAGTACGAACTCCCTCGATCTCTCAGTTGAGGCCTTCCTTGACTCTCCCCGGTTGTCACAAAAAGTCCGCCATCCACAGACCGGACGAATAATATCCTTTTCTGAGGTCGGCGATCCACGCGGCTTCGCAATTTTTTGCTGCGTAGGCATGGGCTTGACGAGATATGTTATGGCGTTCTACGACGAGCTTGCTTTGACCTTAAAACTGCGGTTAATTACCCCAGACCGGCCTGGGATTGGGGAGAGTCAACCCGATACAAATGGAACACCTTTGAGCTGGCCAGGTAAGAAACCAGAATCCAATATTCTGTACGCTCTTCAGCTAACGTTGAAAGATGATGTCCTCATTATCTGCCAAGCACTGAAGATAACTAAATTCTCTCTCCTGGCCCACTCGGCTGGCGCAGTGTATGCTCTTGCAACTGCTCTACGAAGTCCTCAACATATCCGCGGAAGAGTACATCTTCTGGCACCTTGGATACCTCCATCACAGATGGCGCCGATAGGTGTACATCAAGACTCACCGCCAGGTGGCCAGCTACCTAAATCGCAAAGGTTTCTCCGCGTCTTGCCTCCATCTCTCCTCAAAGTCGCAAATTCCACCTTCCTAAGTGCCACTAGTGCAAGCATCACAAGAAGTGTACCCAAGACTCAGAAAACCAAGCGCAAGAACGTTAACACCCAATCACCTCAAATAGTCAACCGACCCCCCATCAAAGATACCCGACGGGAATCAATCATGCTGATGGATCAAATTTTGCCAAACGGTAGTGCACTGTCTCTTGCAGCAGTAAATCCTTCTGATCCGAATTACGAGGCTGCTAAGAACGTCAAAGCTGCGCTCACAATCGCAGAACGAGAGCGCCAACACGCGTTTGACGAGCGCCTTACTTTTGCTATCTGGGATCGTGCTACTTCAAATGCCAATCCCGCCACCGACCTAATTGTCTGTCTCGAAACAAGGCAGACAATTGGCTTTAGGTATGAAGATATCACGCGCGGGGTGGTTATTCATCATGGCAGCAAGGATTCGCGCGTCCCAGTCGACAATGTCAGATGGCTTGGCAAACTTATGCGACGGTGCGAAGTTCGTATTCTCGATGGCGAACAACACGGCCTCATGGCAAGTGCTGTCGTCATGGGCAATGTGCTCACAGAGATGGCGAAAGAATGGGAAGATTGGACAGCGGTAGTGCAGGGAAAGGGCCTAGAAAAGAGGGAGTCGCAATAATCGCCCCTCTCCATGGTCCTTCCCATTTTACGACATGCATAATAATTGAATTTCGAGAAAGGCTTTGGGAAGCAGAGAGACCGCAGAATAGACCGGAAAGAGGTTGGAGAATCGACTGTACGGTTTTATTCACGTCATATTTTCACGATTACCCCGAATACCCGACTTACTGATTTCCGATGTGTCTTATGTCTGTTTCCATATACTTTATTGTGCTTCTCCATCCTTGGAATCGGTTCATTTTACGGAGTTGTTTAGCGAATACCCCTCCAGCTGTAGGGGACTGGACTTGCGATTGTATTGCTTGCTTGTGGATGGGCTGTGTGCTCGCAGCTTGTCGAGGGATTAGAGGAGCTAATGATTGATGTTAGTGTACCTATTGTTGAGGTGCGAGGCTAAGAGTACAGACTAATAATATTGTTGCGGATGCACGTTACCTATAGTGCTACATTCCCTGAGGTCACAACCCTTTTTAATATATCGAGTACTAACCTTCAAGAGCAAGGAGAAGCACCGCACCTGAGCATGGAAGAATCTACCCACCTTTCGCAGCGCTGCCTGTACGTCCAGTAAATTCAACACTGTTTTTGCCCACGAAGAATTCCGTCAGGAGACCTAATCACTTTTTCGCGGTGCTCTTCCCTCAATCACGTTTGCGGAATCTGCCTCGCTCGATACACAGCCTCGGCCTTTTCTCAAGCTTAATGCCACAAAGCTCTGGCACGCATGCGTGGCGTGGATCTGAGGTCAAATCCACTCCAATGCTCCCAGTCCAAATTCAAATGCACCATACCTAAATAGGAATAATAATTACCTATATAGGCTAGCCCAACATTTCGGATCTAACTGACGCGAGTGTTCGCGCCGGTCCAATTAGATCACTGCCTTGAAGGATTTTGCACCTACGCAGCTTAGCATTCATTGGTCTTTACCTCCCGCCGCTGCTGAGCTGAAACGACTGCATCAAATAAAAGCTACTGTGGAATTAATCTAGAACAGGCAAAGGAAACCACAAATACGGACCGTCGCAGCCTTTCGGTGTAATTATAAGGTATCCAAAGGCAATCAATACGAAAGATGACTTGCCAAACTGCGGCTAGTGCCTGCGGCCGCTTGTTAGCGCCGACTAGCTTCGACCATAGAGGCTCAAATTCTTCTCTTACATTCGGGCTCTTGAGGCTTTAGCTTTTCAAGGCACCAGTTGAAATTTCTTTCAAGGCCAGACTTACTACATGTGTCCTTGGCCTCGTTGCGTAGTCGGAAAACCATCAAGCCTTCATTCTGATCTGAACTTGAAACCGAACGCACCCTCAACTTTTTTTTCGACAACTGATTCAATTCAATCAGGGCCTTCAGATTAATTGAGTTACCAAGCCAGCAAACTCTCAGTTGGTTGAATTGATTGAGTCTTAATAATCAATTCAATTCAATATTGAAACCTTATCAATTGATTTGCAACCCTATGAGAGGCTGTAGCTAATTATGGGCTGTAGTAGTTCAAAGGAATCGGCCAACGACCCTATACCTTTGGAACCTGTGAGAGCATCAACAGCTCAACCTTGCACTTCAAATCGACCTGCCTCTAAGCAACCTCCCTCTTTTCAACAACCCTCATCTTCTAAGCGGCCTTCGTCTAATTCAACTAGGCCCCCCACTAGCTTTAAACAACCTTCCTCCAGCCAAAGGCCTTCTTCCAATTCCAGACGAACCGGCTCCGCCCAGGGGAGACACACTCAACTAAAGTCAAGCTATCGGGGGCAGCCAACAATCTACAAAGACCACACACCCAAAGACAACAATATCACTCAGGGCATAGCAGTGCTCTGTATACTCATAGATCAGCATGCAAAGCGCTTTTATGCCGCACAGTATTTTTCCTATGTTCGTCGAACCATAGGCGAAGCCTTAGTTAGCCATATAACTGTTGGTGGTAATAACGGTACGGCTCCACATATACTCCCCCATTGATTTCATCTGGTCTTACATGTAAACACTAGTGAGCGCTGTCATAAGCGACCTCGTCAGAAAGCTTGGGTCTTATGCCTCAAATCCTGCAGATGATCGACGTGAAGACCATATTGAGCGAATGTGCACATCTGCCGGTAGAATCCAACGCATGGTACAAAAGCACCCGTCTGATTGGAGCTTTGGACGATTTGACCGGGGCGTATGGTTCCCAAGCGTCTACCAGGACGGAAATGTCGTCAGGCTTGCAGATCAATCAATTCAATTCAATTGACGCCTCGAGTTGATTGAATTAAAAGCCTTATAAGCAGAGGGCTCAATTAATTGAATTAATTGAATCAATATTGTAACGGTTGTGTTTTCTTATAGGAGTCGGGATGGATTGCGTGGATAATGCCGAAGCGAAAATAGGGGTTTTGGGACCAACGAAAACACCGCTAATGCATCGGATGCAGACGAGCTGAAAATAAAAGAAAATATCGAAGCAGGCGTTGAGATTCGGATATAAGGTGAATTTAATAGTGGAGATTAGAAGACGAGATAGGTGATATGACGAGAAGAAATAAGTAGTATCGTTAGATGGTAGATATGCTATATAATGTAAATAATTCGGTCTATTTAATAGAAAGTTCAAAATACGGCACGGAGAGGAGCTTAACAATAGGAATTCTAAACGGGCCATAAAGGCAGATTATGTCTCTAGTATCGTAACGGCGTTGTTAGGATAGATAATATTGGAAGAAAGCACGCGTAGATTAAAGAAGGAGCAGTGGATAGTCTAATAACTTAGGTAAAGTAAGCTAGAAGACGAGAACCAACGTTCCGATAAGAAGCAGCTAGTGTAGTAGAGTTGTTATAAGATTGTGCAGGCGCTTTCAGATAACCTATTAGCTATATACTGCATTAGCCGGTTATGCCATAACAGAAGCTGTAACCTGTAGATTATAATAGCTAGAATAAACCCTTATAGGGAATATAACGGAATTGAAAAGATATAACGGGATATACGTTAACTTCTCTAGATTCCCATAATGCTTAAGCTAGCCACTCCGCGCCTAACCCATAAATAGGAAAAAAAAGAAACAACTTACTACCTCTGCCCCTCGATCCTCTTGATCTATCTATTTATAATCTTAAGCCTCTTGTGTACGCTCCTTGTCTTTAGCAGTAGATACTTCTCCTCCTCAGCAATCAGCAGCATGGACGCGAATCAGTACGGGAATAGGGCCGGGTTATTAGGTGGGCCGCCGTACGCGTTAATGATACTGCCATTTCGGAAATATCGGGAACTCGCTTACTGCAGTAGTCTGTTACAAAACGAGCTGGAATCCTTGGCATGCAGATCCCCGATTTTTGCACCCAGCCTTAACGTGGGCAACGGGGTTATGACGGTCCATGGGGTTATAACGGTGGGGCCTTACCGCCTTCCTTATTAGGCCTACCGCCTTCCTAATTAAGTATATTGCCGCCTCTAAAATTAAAATATTAATAACTTCGCCTACTTTTTAATGCTTAATCCTTAATCAAAAAATAACCACTAACGTAACCATGCCCCGGTGGCCTCTGCCGATTGGCAGGGAGGATCAGATATAGAAGGCTATTATTACCTGGCGTTCTGGCCTTTATCCATCCAGAGAAAACTGTGCAAAAGCTCATGGCGTAGATCCACAAACATTTCGACGTCGCCTGGATGGAAAATAGGAAGCTTATAAAGTCGCGCATACTAATTAATACCGAATAACTACTGTAGGCGAAGCAGCAATTGTTTGGCATTATATATATCTTGCTAAAGCCGGGTTTCCATGTTAATTCTACACGATTTAAATAATTACGACAATGGTCCTTAAGCGCGAATACTCTAGGCTTTCTTACTATATTACAGTTAAACCTTTAGGTGTTAATTGGGTTCCTACCTTTCTAAAATAATAAGAAGAGCTTTGTACTTGTTATATACGTTTAATTAAATAAGAATAAGCCCTTACTAATAACAATCCTGGCCTAGTACAGAGGTTCTTTACTAACTATACTAACGCTACCACTTAGTATAATATCGCAGAACTTGACACCTGGAACATAGATAAGACGGGCTTTGCTATAGAGTTCGCTCTTAGCGCGAAAGTAGTGGTACTAAAAGGCAATATCATTAACTTTAAGACGATTAATGGCAATAGGGAGTGGGTAAGTTAAGTTAACGCAATTAGCATATACGGGCAGACAATACTACTATTTATTATCTTTAAAGGAAAGCAATATATAGAATCTCTATGGCAAAGTGCAGAGGAAGCTGTAGGCGAATATACAATTAGAATATCAGATAATGGCTAGTTAAATTATAAAATGGGTATATAGTGGCTTAAACATTTTAAACGCCATACTCATCGAATAGAGGCATGGGAGGCCTCCAAAAAGGATAATAAGAACGTTGAATATCACAGCTACCGATTGCTTATTATGGATGGACACAGCAGTTATGTTAATATTGATTTTATTAAGCTCTGTTAGCGCTATAAGATTGTACTAATATGTCTTCTACCCTACTCTATATACTTCCTGTAACCTCTTAATCTTGTCCTCTTCTTAGTGCTTAAACGCCTCTATTTATGTAAAGTCGACGAATATAGAGCTTGCGGTATTACTGGTATTAACAGGGAGTATTTTCTAAAGATTCTTGGTGAGATTTGACCTTATATATATACCTCTAAGTTAATTAACAAAGCCTTCGCAGCAGCTAGTCTCCTACCACTTAATATTAATTGCGTCCTTAAGCGCCTTACAAAGCAGCCCTTATCTTTATAACCGTCTATACCTCCTTCTAATGAGCCAACGCTCCTATCCTCACCTTTACACCCAAAAACGCCAAAAAGCCACTTAGATCGCGCCTGGTACGCTTACACAATCCTCTATCCTAAAACGACACCTAACACAGCTGAGTTAGTTGTTACAAAGCTTATAGAGCACCTATAATTGTTGAAGGATGGTCTACATTTAATGCAGGTGGAAAACAATGATCTTCGCAATAATGTTGCAGAGAGGAGGGCTAAGAAGAAGAAGAAGTGGGTAGTGCTCTCTACCGAATTAGTACTTACTGCTGAATGGGCAAGGGCAATTGTCGCCACTAAGGAGGCTGAAAAGGAAGCCAAGGGATAGGCTAAAGCTACAAGAGAAGCACTTAAGACGACTTAACAGGAGGCAGCCATAATCGCTAAGGCGCAGGTTAAAGAAAGAAAGAAGGCTCGTGCTGCTGCTGTAGAGGCAAAGAAGCTATTGGATTAACACCGAAAGCTATTAGGGGAGGCAGATAGGGCGGCGAAGAAGGCGCAGAAGATGGTCGTTACTACGACTAATATTGCGAACAGGAAGAATACAGATGAAGCTTAAAAGGCGGCGAATAAAGCAGCGGAGGAAGCGACATTGAAAGCAAAGGCTTTAGCAGTAATGCGGACACAGTTAAAAGCTTCCTCTACTGCAGCTGCTACAGCCGCTACTTACTATAAGGCATTGTAAGAAGCTGCAAAAAAGGCGAAGGAGGCTATACAGGAGGCTACACGGGTAGAGGAGGCAGAGGACGATGAGCTAAGTAAGCTAAGCGACGATGAGATATTAGATAAGGATATTAATATAGAAATAGGTGACGTCTAGTTAATTAAGAAGCAATTAACACCTTAAAACACCAAAAAATATTAATATAGAGCCTCTATTATACAAAAATAAGGCTTCATATAACCTCTATAAGATGACTATGCCGTGCGATGTTTTTAACTAGTATTTTACCTGCAAACAAGCATTTGGCGGAATTTTGGTGTTCAAAACCGTTATAACCCCATGGACCGTCATAACCCCGTTGCCCACGTTACGTGTAAAACCGCGAGATAACCGGCCTATTTCTACGTTAAACGCGCCTTATTGTCCATATAACGTCCCTATCGTCAGTTAGTAAATTAAAGCTAACGTTACCCTACTATTTACCCTTTCTTAACGCGTTTTTTAGTATTATAGCATTAATAAGAGCTAATAGAGAGCCCTTTTTAAACTCCTACTCTACAACGGTTAGAAATATCTAACCGTCGCCTCCCTTTCGTCCTCTGCCGTCGCCTCCCTTTTATCCTCTGCCGTTGCCTCCCTTTCGTCCTCTACCATGGCCTCCCTTTCGTCCTCTACCGTCGCCTCCCTTTCGTCCTCCACCGTCGCCTTTCTTTGCTCTTCCTCCATCGTCGCTATAGCGCCGCAGCCTATATAACCCCTAAAGATACGTTACTAGACCTAATACCAGATATACCTACTACCTACTATAACCAGTCTATAGCTACTACGCTATAGACGACCTCTACTATAACCAGTCTATAGCTATTGCGCTATAGATAACCACTACGCTATAGGCGTACGGTAGAGATACTGTAGGTGCACCGACGTACTATAGGCGTACTATAGGCGCACTATAGGCGCACTATGCTGCAGACGTAGAAAATAACTACTATAGATAATAACTACTATAGATAATAACTACTACTATCCCTTGCATCGATAACTACGTCCTTAGAGCTGTGGCCCGTGCGCACTAATTAATGAAGTGCATACACGGGCGGTAAGTTATTCTGCCGCATTACTTAAGCGTTAAAAGGAGGAAGTGCTAGGGCCCGAAGCAGTGGCTTTTTGCGACCCAATTTTTGGAAATAGTATATTAAGTAGGCTGCACAAGATTTATATCCTTAGATATATAATTGCGCACCATTTTAGTGGTGTGTTTAATTGATAAAGTTGTCTATTTACGACTAGACGCGAGGAAGTTAATGTCAGACTTGCGGGTAATAGGCTTGACAGCCCTGTTAAACAGCTAGCCTATCAGCTGACAGTATCAAGATATTATTAGAACAGGGTCTAACAGCCTAAACCATAAAGGGAAATTTTAATTTATTATTGTCTTAAAACCCTCTAGCTACTATACAATAAAGAAACTATAAAGGGATACCTAGAATTCCTTGATTAGCCTAGTCCTTTAAGCATTCTGTTGCCTCAAGTATTTGTATACTTATTTTTATATAATCCCATAAAACTCTACGTCAAGAGCCTGAAAATACTCTCTCTGGTTTATTACTTATTTTAGGTATAGAGAGAACTTTAATTACAAGCTGTGAGAGTTATTTATATCTCTCTCACTACTAACTCTACTATTAAATAGCCGTTGTTTTACTATCTAGCATAATTGGGTTCTTACTAATATAATTATTAAACTCATCCTGGCTTTGTGGATGAGTATGCTTTAAAATATATAGCTAATAAGCCTTATAGAAGGCAGAGAGATTTTCCTCTGGTTAGAGAGCAGATTTGCTAGTACTTTTAGACTTATACGGCATAGTTAAAAGTAGTGCCTTATCACGGAATCCCTCCTAGAGCCTTTATACAGTGTAGAGCTATTTCTCTCCTTTAATTGTAATATAGTCATTCTTATCTTTAAGGAAAGCTGTACAATATTATAGGTTGAGAATTCGTGCCGCTAGATAGTATGGAGAATTATTTAGCTTCTTAACATACTTTACAAGCTTTTCCTTAGCATGTTAGAGTTAAAGTGCTATAAACTTATCCTTAGCCTTAGTGGCTATTACCTAGTAGGAAAAAATTAGCAAAAAAAATATTAAGAGTATTATATGATATACCAATACGTCTTATATTAGATCCTTAAGAATATTAATTAATTTTAGAACCCTTTCTAGTGTTATATAATCTCCCTAAAAAAATAGAGTTGCTTTATAAAAAGATTAAAGGAAGTTATAAATTGTATAAAGATATACCTATTTACTTGTTATAAGAATATCCTCTTTTAAGATACTATCCTAGTAATATTCTATATAGAGTTAAAGCCTAGCCTTTACTCTATCCTCTAGAGCTACACTTAATATATTATACCAACTATTCCATCTTATATAATTATTAAGAGGAATAATCTTAAGTGCATGTTCTTTAAACTATGTTGTATAATTAGCTAATTTGTGGATGTATATAATAAGGTTATAGAGCTTTCCTATAGGGCCTATAATATCTTAAATATTCTTGCCTCTTTTAGCTAATAATGGCTCTGATTCTTTACCCTTCTTTTTCCTCTTATCTTTTACCATTGCTAGCTATGGTATTAGTTATATAGGCTCTTCCTTATCCTCTTCTTCTTCCTAATTTTAATTCTCCGGGTATAAGCGAACGGCCACAGCACTGCTCGAGAAGGAAGCCAATATTCCCCCCCTACAACTATATATTGAAGCCGATGCAATGCAAAGGGTGCAAAAGGAACGCAACTCTAACGTTATAAAGTATATTAAGACACGCCTAAGCAAACTATGGAGGGACCCTAGGGTGCCCTATAGGAGAAGGAACCAATAACCCCAAAGTAGGGAAGATATATTAGGAAAATAGGTGGAGAAAGTAGAAGAAGAATGGTGCGGCGCTAGGGCCTAGGCCTATATAGAGGAGGAAGGGAGACGCGTAAGAGGCTAGTAAAGATAATAGCAAGGGAGAGAAAGGAGCCAAAGTAGAGCATAAAAGAGTACTAGAAAACCATCTACCGTAACATAATACTGGTTGGACCGACGCTAGAGAGACAAATGGGAGTTAAAGGTACAGAGGCAGACTTAGGCAAGGGGAACCTAAGCCGTAGTATAGGTAATGCTATAGGGGGTAAATACCTAAGGGCTCTAAGAGGGCCTAACAAAGGCAGAAAATATAATGGCAACACTCTTAAGGACAGGAATAATAGGACTAAAAGATTGGCTTCACTAGGTGGGTGTCCTAGTGGGTAGCCTAAGGTGCGAATATAGCTGGCTAAGACAGACACCAAAACACGTAATACTGTTATGCCCCTTACGCACCAGCCAAGAAGCAATACTCTTAGCAGCTAGCACAGAAAACTATAATATACTACTCTTAACATAGAAAGGCCTCAAGGCGGCTACCCGGTGGCTTATTAGCCAAAATATACTAGACCAGTTCCAGGTTGCAAAGGAAATAGTAATAGAAGGCAAAGGGGTAAGTAATAGGCGCCCCCTAATAACTCTACAGGAGTAGAGTATAGTGTGTAATACTAGCGCGTCCGTAGGTTTGTTACGGCAGTAGTAGTTCCTAAGGAGGTTAAAAAGTAAGGTAGTAGAGCACCACTGGTGACTTGTAGGCGACTTATAAGCGAGCCCTAAAAGGCGGGGAGATGGATTATGGGGTTTTCTTAAATAGAGTTTTCTCCCCATATGTATATAAGGAGTAGTCCGCGTGGGCCTAATAGGGATCCGAATTGGACGTTAAGCAATGAATAATAATAATTTTAATTCTCTTTATTATATAACTCTATAAGCTTCTTATCCTTCTTTAATTTAAATAGGAAGGCCTAGACAATAAGATTAATAACATGCCCCTAATAGCGAATTCTTTAATATATTACATTCTAGGTAATTTTATATTTAAGCCTAAGCCATTAGCCTATTATATAATAAAGAATATTATTTAATCTGGTATTATTGCTAACAAGAGCTCCAATCTTTACTGCAATTTTATACTTAATAAGGACAGGATAAAGTGCCTCCTATTAATCTATACTACTCTGACTATATACCGTACAAAGGGCAATTAAGATATTTTAGTATTTGTCTTGGATATCAAGAAAGCTAGCACAGATTTCAAGGAGAAGAGAATAATTAGGACAGGTCCAGATATCAACGGCAAGGTGGATATTTGTCTTTGCAAATTAAAGTGCTCTTTATATAATATCTTAACTCTTAATAAAGTGCTCAGAGATCCAGTTTAATATTATTAAATAATATTCAGGGACAAATAAAGGTGCTTTTTAATTTAATGCTTTAATAAAAGCATAAAACTTCTTCCATTCTACACATAAGAATGGAAGCTGTCGTACGATAATAAGATCCAAAAGTGCTTGTTTTACAGTATTCTTCTGTACTATATGCTTTAGAACCTTGCCCTTAAGACCTTATATTTCTCCCTTTGCCAGAAGCCTTTAGTATAGTTATTGAATAGAACTTTCTGCCTTATCTTTTGTTGTTATATATAGACTGTTCTCCTCTTAACTCCATTAAACTTTATGTTTCTTAAGATAAAGTTATAGTCCTTGCGTTAAGGCGTGATGTCCTTTTAGATCTTTAGGAGAGTAATATTTACAGAAGTAATTCTTCTTTATTCGCTTCTTTTCTTCTGCTATTACCATATAAGTATGTTTATAGATTAAGGAGTAGGATCTAGAGAACGCGGTCGTTTAATATGTTAAGGTTAAGCCTATATCAGCATCGGCTTTAATAGGGTTTAAAAGAGTAGAAGGTATATTACTTTTAAAGGAGTTATTACTGTAAAGATTATTAGATAGAATTTCACTAGGGCAGGCCATATTAATAAGGTCGTAGATAGGGGGTATTGTCTATTAGAAAATTTTAGATTGCTAAGCCCTGTTATAACAGCTGTCTGACAGACAGCCCTGTCAGCTGACACCCTGTCTGTTTGATAGGTTTGATAGGGTATTCTGTCAGCCGCAAGTCTGGTTGATGTTCTTGATTTCGTGCACGGGCCACATCCCTAAGGACGATATCGATGCAAGGGATAATGGGGTAAAATGTCCTATGCTTAGTGTCTTAGTGTCTTTCTATATTTAGAGCCTTTGGCTTTCCTCCTTTAATATTATAAACCTATTAGAATATATTTATTTTTTCTCTTCTTATTAACTGCTTTACTAATTACTTCTAACTAATTATAACTAACTAACTAATAGGTAGACTAACAGACTAATAGTACCATAACTTCCTATCTAAGAGAGGTTATACCCTCCTATACTACTATAATATACTAATTTACCGCAAATATACCGTAAGCTATTATAGGTGTACCATAGATGCGTAGATAAGGGTAACTAGATATATACTATAAGTAAATTCCTTAGCCCTTAGATATTCTTTTAATTAATAGTAATAGCTAGGCCTAACTGTCGGGTCTAAGGTATCTTATATATTTTATGCCTCGTAGGGCCTTAATATTCTACCTTTTATAACCTAATAACCGGCTTTATGTTCTTCTTATATAGATATAATTGTTTAGCTATAGCACGTATAGAAGGCTTAATAAAGCTTTAGTAGTAGAGTTATATATAGATAGGCTACGCGGCCGATTTAGAAATTACGTAAAGAATATTTAATATATATATAGATTAGTTAAATTAAGTTAAATATTAAGCCTCTTTGCAGCCTTAATTATATATATAAGATTCGTACCTAATATACGTAAAATTACGTGTAGTATATATTAAAATCTACCTAATATGCATAAGAACTTAACCTAAAAGGCATTAATTTTAGAGATATATTGTAGAGCGTAGAGACCATAGGGTTTGTAAAAGGATCTTACGGTTTTATATATAAGGTTGGATGCAAAAATCGGGGATCTGTATACTAAGGATTCTAGTTCGTTTTGTAATAGACTAAGTTTACTTATAGTTATTACTGAAATTAGTTGTTTACGAAACAAACTAGAATGCAGATCGCACCTAACCTTGCGTATAAAACCGTAAGATAGCCCATTTCCATATTAAATGCGCCTTATTATTAATATAACGTCCCTACTATTAGTTAGTAAGTTAAAGCCGACATTGCTCTACTATTTGCCCTATCTTAACGCGTTTCCTAGTATTATAGTGCCTATAAAGAAGCCTGTAAAGAAGCCCGCGGAGAAGCCTATAAAGTAGGCATTAAAGTTAACGCTAGTAATATTAACGCTATTCGCAGCTCCTTTAGCTAGTAGTACTTACTCTATTAGTAATGCCCGCGCTTATTTATATACTACTAGTATTACTCCTAAGGTTTCTACTGCGAATAAATATAGAAAGCTGTTTACTCATTCTTCTCTAGGGCCGCCTAAGCCTAGCTAGCGCGCTAAACCAATAAAGGTAACTTATATAACTTATATAAAGCCGCCTATAGACTGTAGTTAGTATATATGATTTTAGAATAAGGGTATTAAGGAAGTTAAGGAGGCTATACCGTATTAGGCGTTAAAGGGCTATAGTTGTTATAGACACTATTATAATAAAACTAAGAAGGAGGTTAAGGTAAGGAAGAAGTATAGGAGAGATAAGCTTTATACTAGATAGGAGTATAATATTAAGAGACTTAAAGGCCTAAATTTAAAGGTTCCGTTAGATCTAGAGAGGCCTAATTAGGGCCCTTATAGCTTAGATTTTGTTAATTAAAATAATAAGGACTTTAATATTAAAGATGCGTTAGAAGGATAGGTGGAAGATCTATATTAAAGGCGTTAAATTTAAGGTTAAGGTATTTGTCTTAAGTATTAGACTAAGCGGATAACTGTTAACTATTTTATCTACGGTTAGTTTAGGCTCTATATCAATAGTTCTAAAGTTACTGTAAATTACCTAGTTAAATAGAAACGGCAGTTATATAACCTAAGCCTTATTAAGGACGCCATTATAAATAAGATTAACTATTAACTTGGTAGTGAGATTTATACCTAAATTAAGTATTTTATCTATCTATTGCAGTTATATAAGGGGATATTTAATTTTAACTATATAATTAGAAGGCGTAGGGCTATAAGGTCACTCTAGGGCTAGTTTTTAGCGGTTTTACTAGTACCTAGCACTTATATTTGCTAAGGATTTACCCTAAAGCGACTAGATATCTATAAGCGAAGCTCCTACGCCTAATAAGACATTACCGCAGTTTGCTATATTCTGCTATATTGCCGCATTCTGCCATATTCTGCCACATTGCCGCATTCTGCTATATTCTATAGGCCCTAACTTATAAGCTAACTAATTAGGATTTTCTATGCGGCCCTTTTAATATCTTAATATACTACTTAGTAATCCTTACGCTAAGAGCGGTACACTATACTAAAAGTAAGAGTTAAGGTAATGGAGGTTAGTGGTCTTAGTCCTAATATATAGACGAAAGGCCTCTAATAACTACCAACCTAGTTGCTGAATTTATTAATATAAACACCTTAAATATTTAGCGAATTAGGCAGCGCCCTAGCAGAAGGAGTAGTTTAAATAGCTACTTAGGTTAATTCCAGGGCTACTAGATAGGAGGAAAGGATTTTATAAACCCCTAAAGAGGTAAAGGGTTTATTATTGAGACTAAATAAAGGGGGGTTAAGAGGTTAAGGGCCCCTATTAAACAGCTTTATTATAGCAGCGACTAGGTATAATAGGCCGCCTACCGCCGTAATGGCGATTTTAATGCCCTAGCATTACTTATCGGCTTTACTATATTTAAGGCGGAATATTATCCTACTAGGCGTAAAGGTAATATTGCATTAGGTAGCCTTTCTGTAACATATCCCGCCTCTTACGTCGCTATATGGCTAAAAAGACATAGAGTACTTGCGAACTTGTTATAAGCGCGGCGGGATCTAATATATATACTCTTACACTTTCTTACTAGGAAGGTCGTTCGGTTCTTAAGCTCCGCCATAATATATATAATTTCGCCTATTTATAGAAATCCAGCAAATATAAGGGTAAATATGGTCTTAGTGTTAATATCTAGTAGTAATAGGCTACTTATCCTTCTTTACTAAGGGAGAGATAGCAGCTACTTTAGTAAGTAATTGGTGTACTATACATCGGGAAAATATTCGCAGGCTAGGTTTCAAGTCGACTTTGTTAAGCGCGTTTCGCGTAATTGATATATAATTAACCAACTTAATATGCAACTTAACTAACTTAATACGCAATTAATTAACTTAATATGTAACTTAACTAACTTAACACGCAATTAACTAACTTAATATATTTAAAAGTTAAATAATACGCAGTTAACCAACTTGATATATTTATAAGTTAAATAATATGCAGTTAACCAACTTGATATATTTAAAAGTTAAATAATACGCCGTTAACCAATTTGACATATTTAAAAGTTAAATAATACGCAGTTGACCAACTTATACATTCCTTAATATGCAATTTGAGGTAATGTAATATATTATTTAAGTTATATGCTAATTACAAGAGGCTCTGCACGAAACTCTACACGAAGCTCTACACGAAGCTCTGCACGAAGCTCTGCAGAAGCTCTGCGACAGAGGCTCTGCACGAAGCTCTGCACGAGGCTCTACACAAAGCTCTGCACGAGGCTCTGCACGAAGCTCTGCACGAGGCTCTGCACGAAGCTCTGCACGAAGCTCTGCACGAAGCTCTGCACGAAGCTCTGCACGAAGCTCTGCATCTGTTAGATAATCTATATTCTCTATCAGGCACAGGTCACGTGCACAGGTCACGTGCACAGTAAAATCTCTTCGTAGCTTAAAGCCCTCAGGGGCCTAGACAATCAATTAACTCATTTTATCAATTTGCAGCCACCTTATTTTTTACCCTTCCTTATATCCTCCCTAACTTAGGAGGCACTAAAATGGCAGCCAGTAGAGGACTGTCGCTAGAACTAGACGACCGTTGCTAGAACTAAATAACCGTCCTAGAGCTAAACAACTATTACCAGAACTAGATGACAATCTTTTAAATAACCAGCCAGCGAATACTATGAACAATTTAATTAATTAATTAAATTTAACATTGGCCCATCACCAAATTAAATTAAGGCCTCCTAAGGAGGTACCCTAGACAACTACTGTTTAAATATATAGCTAGCGAACGGCTATAGAGAACAATCTAAATTAATTAGAGCCTTTAATCGGGCCGACCCCTCCCTTAAATTAAATTAGATACTAATATAGGCAGGTAGGTAGGTAGGTAGGTAGGTAAAAGAGGACCGTTGCTAGAACTAGATAACCGTCGCTAGAACTAGACGACCATTACCAGAGCTAGACAACCGTCACTAGAGCTAGACAATTGTTGCCAGAACTAGACGACCGTCGCCAGAGCTAGAGAACTGTTGCCAGAACTAAATAACCGTCGCTAGAACTAGACGACTATCGCTAGAACTAGATAACTGTCCTAAAGCTAGACAACTATTACTAGAACTAGACAACGACCGTTTAAATAACTAGCCAGCGAATACTATAAACAAATTAATTAATTAATTAATCGAATTAAACTAGAGCTTTAATATTAGCTATTACTAAATTAAATTAAGGCCTTCTAGGGAAGCACCCTAGATAACTACTGTTTAAATAGTATAATCTTTAATTAACGTCTAATACGGATCCTATCTAGGCCTACGCAGACACTTGCCGTCGCAGGGGGGAAAACTTGTAAATTGACAGGAAGAAAACCCTGCTATGTAGGGGACGGAAAAACCCTATGAGCCACTTTAGTAGGATGAAAAACCCCTGATTTGCTATATTTGTCCATAGCAGCGGCCCTGCGGGCCTATAGCTACGTCCTGTCCTCCTTGAATGTTTGAACTCTATAGGAACCACTACTTCCTTCTCTAGCTTATCTAAAGCTAGGGTTCACTACGTCCTAGCTAGGCCTCGCTATATATGCTATATGCTTTGTATTCCATATCTTAACCATCCCCTATATGCTATCTCCTATAGACTATTACCATATACACTATACCTCCCTCCCCCTAGAGCTATTGAAGGCGTAAGGGGGATTTATCCGTCTTAACTACCATAATACTAATAGCGGGATATATTATGTTGTGTTTTGGGTATCTTTTGTGCCTAGGCCCTAGCTAGGCCCTTTCCAAGGGTCACCACTCCTTAAAAGGAGATAAGGAGAACCGTGGGTCGCAATCCAGGCTGCTAGGTATTTGGTAGTTAACGACAAGTGACCGCATGCTCCGCGGGCGATCGCCCTAGGGGTTAGGAGGGGCCGTATATTTACTCGTTCATTCGCAGTCGCCGTTCGTCAATATAAGGTCGTCGATACTTTCAATTAGGGGTCAGGGGATGTTATCGAATACTGCGCATCCATGTTAGATCGTACAGGTGCCCTAATAAAGCAGTGTAGAAGTAGCTGTTATCATAAAGGGGTACCATTAGTGGTGGTTTTCGAGATCTCACTATCCTATATGAAAACTTTTCACTACCGCCCACAACGCTTACAACTACCACCACGAAGTCGTATCGCACGCTATATAACGTCTCTGCGTTAGCTCTAAGTCTAAACTTTAAAGACCTAGGTTCGTAGCCGTCACCACGTACAGGTGCAGAGTCCGTTTTCAACGGCCTACTATTTAAATATACAGCTAGTAAACGGCTATAGAGAACAATTTAAATAAATTAGAGCCTTTAATCGGGCCAACCCCTCCCCTAAATTAAATTAGACACTAATATAGGTAGATAAATAGGTAGATAGATAGGTAGGCAGATAGATAGGTAGGCAGGTAGGCAGGCAGGTAGGCAGGTAGGTAGGTAGGTAGGTAGGTAGGTAGGTAGGTAGGTAGGTAAGTAGATAGATAGGTAGATAGGTAGATAGGTAGGTAGGTAGATAGGTAAGTAGGTAGAAAAGAACCATTACTATATATTAAATTATCTAAAATAATAATATTTATTTTACTAGCCTTATAAATAGCTTTAAAGTAGCTTTTATTTAACTAAAATATATTATTAGTATAAAAGAGGTAAATAGCTCTAAATATAATTGTGGTTGCCAAATACGCAGATTGCTAACAGGCTGCGCGTAGGCTGCGCGTAGGCTGCGTGTTAAAAAAACACAACATAGGCTAGTCGGTCGAGTTTCCAAATGCCCTTAACTGCGCGCCAATTGCGTCAACCACCAACCATTGAGGCCATTGAGAGGGGACCATATTTTGCCGATATAGGATCCTTAAAAGCCGCAATTATGATACTATAATCTATATAACGCAAGTAAATCGCGGAGATATAGGCTTATAAGGTTTTGGCTTTAAGCCTACCTATCTATAGCTAAGAGGTATTAAACGCGTAGTAAGCAATCCATTTGCCTAGTTTACGCGGCTTAGCTAGGTAGAGAGAGACTCCTTTAAGTATATAGTATAACTCCAAGCTGCTAACTATTAAGGAATAGTTCCTATAAGTCGCTAGTATAAGGCCGTGCTGGAAAAGGAGCGCATAAAGGTTAAATAACGCGTTAATATTATTCTTAAAGTTTATAGACGGTTATAAGTAGTCTATTAGGTTTATAGCAACTAGCTAAAAACTTATTAGCTTTAATAGTAGTAAATTAAGGGCGTAGTATAGGTAAAACTAATAAATAGCCGCGGCCTAGAATTGAGATAGTATATTAGCTAAGCCATTTAAATTACTTAAGATCTACTTTACGAATAATATAATATTATAAGCTATAGTAGCCAGTATAATCTTACGGAGTAATTCGTTTGCTATACTACAGATAGTGGTCTTCTTAATACCCTAGTAAACTACTATACTATTAGTGTAAATAAATAGCGCGCTATACTGCCAACTAGTAGACTATAGATTAAATACATAAGCAATAGTATGTATCTCCTTTAGATTAATATAGTCTACTTATTAACTAGGCTTAGGCAATATGCTAAACGCCTAAGATTAAGGAAGGTTGGCGGTGTACTACTACTAGTTATCCTTGTATTTGAGTTTCTTAAAGAAGTAAAAGCCGCTAAATTTAAACTGGGTAGAGGCGTTAGTGAAGAGATAAATATATACACGCTTAATGTCGTTAAAGAACAATACCCTATTACTTATAGTAAGTAGGTTAAGCCGGATATATAAGTTACTTTATAACTTAGTGCTAAACCGCCTAAGTTTATATTTATTTGCTAGAGTCTTTAGTTAAGTAGTAATAAAGATTTAGAGGGATCTAGAGTAAGATCGACTAAGCCTAATTATATAGGCATATTATATAAGGTAGCCTGTAAGCTACTAGGCTTAAAGGGACAATAATAAGCTGTATTAGAGTGCGGTAATGACCTTCTTAATAGCGCGTAATTATTTCTGTAGTAATAATTAAGTTTACATTTATATAGTGTTAATAGTATTCCTAGAACCTTAATAATAGTTCCTGCTATATCTTTAGAGCCATTTTAAGGGATACCTAGGGATACTTAGGGACCGATATGTGATTGTTAGCGACTCAGTCAATTGAGGCACGAGCACGGCAAGAGGGACGCGCAAGCCTGTACAATTGGTAGTCTATAAACGAGGATCCAAAGCTAGAGAAAGGAAGGAGAAGAATAGCAGCGCCGCTCGATATTTTATGCGGTCCTCGAGTCACGTGACTCGCGTCTACCATAATCCACGTCTGCCAAGATCCACCGTTTTCCACCAGCGCCGTAACAGTGATAGTTTAGAAAGCCTAACTTAGAAATATATATTCTACTCTCCTTTAACGCGCTTACCTATAGCGCTAATATTCCTAATATTGACCGTATTGCGTAGTATTGTATATATAAAGATAAGTCTATTAACATAATATAACGTAGCTTATGGGGTTTTGACGGTTTTACTACCGCTTGCCTGTTTAAGCTTAGCGACTTATACTGCCGCTTCAAGAATTAAAACATTGAATTCCTCAATACTTGATCCATATTTAAGAAATTTACCATTAACGCCACTATACCCCGCTGGAGTCGCGAACCTAATGCGGACTAAAGGATTGAGTTGGCAATCACTGGCTTTAAGAATGGCTTCTATAAAAACCGGGAAGATGCTGCAAAAGTCTCACGGCGTTGACCCAAATACATTGCGCAGGCGACTCAACGGCAAACATAAATCTCACAAAGTCGTGCATACTCAACAGCAGCGACTACTACCCCCTGCAGAATCTGCAGTTGTGCGACAGTGTATATATCTTGGAAATGCTGCGTGATACCTTTTGTTAAGAAAATGCCTGCAATTGAGCATTGAGGCATTAGTTTTGATGTTCAAAACCGTCAAAACCCCCCCAACCGTCAAAAGCCCATAAGCTACGTTAGTAACGACTTAGATGTGGTGCTTATAGTAGTAGTTAAATAGGTAAGACAATATTTTTAATTAAGGATTGGTATAAAAGTCCGCGTAAGGATATTACTAGGCTGGCTAAAAATCGCGATTATACTAGTAAAGTGAGCGAGGCCAAGCACAACTGCCAACCACTAAACCGCATTGGGAGCACATCCGTCCGTGGAATCCTTCTGACTGATGAAAAGAGAGGAACTCACAAACTGCGCCCTGCAGTCAGAATAATCGAGTATCCATCAAAGGGTCTCACACGTCCAATCAGGTATTTCTGAGAACGAATCCGAGTACGTCGGAGAGGAACACCGACAACTACAATTAGCAAAACACAGACGCAACCAACGCCTCTACCTGCTGGTTTCGATTCCTTCCACGCCTTGTACGGCCCATTTCCTCGACACTCTGGATCTTGAGATAGTTCGTCATGACGTAACCCCAATCTTGGTGACCTTCGCCGGGCACGGCAATAATGAGGTACTGCCCAGCCAAAATCGCAATGTCGCCAACCTGAACTTCGTCGTCCTTCATGGTTTCTTCGACCGGCTGAAGAGGGGTGACGAAGTACTTGGAAGCGTGGTGGGCAAGCGAAACCTCAATGAGCCTATTCATACGTGAGTGAGTCTTCTGTTTCTAAAGCAGGGGATAGGGAAGGGGCTGGGTCTTCTTACGTATCATCTGAAAGCCATGTTATACCGCTTACTGTCGATTTCTTCGCGTCAATGTGCAGAACGCCGCTTTGGAACGTGCATGCATAGTCATTCCATACAGCAGGATCCGTTGGTCCATTACCTCCAGGATAGACCACCTTGCTCATCGGCTCGTCCGACAACTCGTCTGCATCACCAATTTTGTAGCGTATGTCTTTTGCGTGGTTGATTTGCACCGACACGCGATCTAATTCACCTTTCAAAGCTCGCTTGTCAGTGTTGCCCAGCCGGTAATCCACAAGATCGTTCATGCCGCGTACGATATGCTTGACTACTGCTGTTATCTCGCGTTCCCACTGTCCTATGACTCGAATCGCATCCTTCTGGTAGATTTTCCGCCCCTCCAGTTTGTATGCTACTGCTAGCAAATCCCCGTTCAGAAGTGCCCGGTTTTGTGTAAGCCGCCCAGTTCCAGTCATTTCTTTTTGAAGAACGAGTTCCGTTGATTTCCGCTTCGTGGAAAAGCGTCTCACGATGCTGCTGCCAGCCATGCTCCCTTTCTTGGTAGACATCAACCAGAAATTCACTCTGCGGATGATGGCATTGAGAAGTGCAATGGCCTCGTTGATGTGATCATTTAACACTGTTTCTTCAATCTCGAGGTCGTAGTGTCGACCATTCTGGCGAGCTTGCCGTACATTGTACGTCCCCGGGTTCACTAAAATAGTTAATATAAATAAATTTATAAGTATATTTAAACTTACTGCAGGTTATCCTTTCCAGATCCGTGGAATCAATGGTAAATTTCTCCTGGTTGTTCATAATCACAGTCAGTTCTTTGAGGCAGGATTCCGGATGAAGTTCAATTGGTGGGATGTCGTTGAATGTTCGATTGCGAGGTCCTGAATATTGGAGGTTGTTAAAGACTACCGATGATTTGAAGCCATCTTCAGGCCATCGGACGATCCAAGATTGCGTTTCGCTTCCAAGATCACCAACAGTTCCCGGAAGTAGATATCCCTGGTTGATGATCCGTTGTATGAAGGTGTTCCAATAATTGCCGTAGAAGTGCTCCATCATGGGTTCTGTCATAGGGAATCCTTCGTAGGCTGGGATCATTGCCTTGAGGAAAACCTTCGAGTTAATTGACACAAGAGGAATGACTTTAAGGAAAAGCAATTCGAGATGCTTCCGCTCGGCCTTGAGCCTATATGTTGTCTCTAAGAACTCAGAAATGTCGAGAAGGTCGTCATCATTTAGTAAGGAGAGTAGCAGAGTAACCATCTGGAGGAAGCGAGGCCTGATGAATTTCTGTGTGGCATCATTCGTGCCTGAGGGGTCCAACGAGTTATAGTATGAGGCACTGAGCGAAATGGTCTCCTTGATACCTTTACTTGTAGTAAGTGTTTGGAAATAACGGCCGTTATCCACACCATAGCGAGTGTTCTTTGAATTGATGATGCGCGAGCGGGTGGACATTCGAAAAAGAATCGGACTGCGGACGCACAGACGGCGTGCATCTTCGATCATGGTCTCGAGGAGGTCTTTGGTTTCGTCAAACGACATATCAGGCCCGCCTCGATGTATGAGGCTCCTGTAATTGACCATAAGACCCACCAATGAGCTCCCGTCCACTTCAATCAAGGTGCTTTCCACATCCCATTCCTCTCGTCGATCGCGAAGGTCGTTGACGATGTAGATTTCGCTACTGTCAATGTTGACAGCCTCGTAATCTCGGCCACGAACCTGGAGCAATTTCATCTGATTTGTCGGAACGGAGTTACCAGCACCTTGTCTAAGGAGGCGATCGCGAGCCCTTATCGCAATTTGTGCAGTCTGGTCCCTTTGCACCACAGAAAGATCGCGGGACACCTCGTAAGTGGAGAGAAGCAGGCCTGCGGTATGAACTCTCCAAAGAGCATCTTTCTGATCGGGGTCACGTCCTGCCATGTCTTCTTGCTCCAGACGGTTGACTTGTGGCTTGTCAGCACCCGGCATGAAAGTAAGTCCCACTCTTAGAGTAACAGCTCCTTCATGAACTTCCTGCGCTGGTTGTCCTTCGATCCACGTTTGTCTGATCGTCTCATCTGCTCGCTTCTCCAACAGCTTTATCATTAATTCCGTTTCTTCTGGAGGAAGCTGTTTGTTTGCGATCCCATCCCACACTGAGTGCTTCGCAATGAGAGCATCTTGATCTCGATGAGTACGCGGGGTCCTATGGTGAACCGGAACAAGGTCTCGGCCAACCGGCCGGTTAACAACAGTCTCTAGACCGTTGATAGAGCCTCCGGGCCCATGTAGTTCGGTGTCATCTTCAGATGACATATTTTCGGAAGCGTCGACAAAGGGATTATCGGCAAGCGATCGACCGAGGGATGATAGGTTTGCAGGTGGCAACGATGATCTCGGTTGAGAGCGAGATGGTCTCTAGAAAATATGTCAGTAATAGAACAACAATAAAATCGAGACTTCTCTGCCATACCATAACTTAACCTGTGCTGGCCAGTTTTGCCACCAGCATGTATTATCTTTATATATGTCTTACGACGACGAGATGAAGACGGACTGCACAAAGAGACAACTCGGCGCTTTGGAAGCGGGGACATCGTGTATTTGGCGGCTTTTAGCAGGCTGCATGTGGCGGAGGGGTTGCATCGTATATAGATTCTTCCAACGGATGTGGTTCGTCATGATTGGCGGACATGTTCCTGAGGCATCACAGTATCTGGATGAATCGACTTACCTGGATCAGCCTACCAAGCATTGTTACTGAAGGCACACCTCCCGCAACAGGTCCGCGATGAAGGAGACTCAGCATTATGACTAGTAAAAGGAAAACGTGCTTTCGGCCCTCCTTGAGAGTGTCAATTCGGCATCTGCGATGCGTTGTGGGTTCCTCAGCCTGATGAGGAGCTCTGCCTTGCAGGGATTCTATCTCGTTGCAGCTTCCCTGCTGCGGACTTATCACAACCACCACCATTCAGACGACCACACCATGTATGAAGATGAAGCTGGCGATAGCCACAGCGATTTTACAGGCCCATGATGCAGGTATGCATAGAAGAACGGAAAATGCGCAGCAGAGCTAGTCATAAACCATACCTTTGAACAGAAGTCGTTTGTCAGCGCAGCCTGACACGACCCGGCCGTTAGCCTTGCTTAGCCTTCTCGAGGCTTAATTACCCCACCCCTCAGCCGCATTCGGGAGAACGATGAAGTGGCGGAGTGATAGAGAAGTGGAACTCATCTAGAAAGCTAGGCCCGCCGTCACTAGCATTTGTGCCACCCTAGCTTGCTCATGGCTTCATTATGTCTCGTCTTGCTACTATTGTTCATACAGATTGTCAGCTGTAGCACTGATGCCCCATGCTACTACCCTGGCGGAGGTCTGGCGAAAGGTCATTTTCCTTGCGATCAGTTCGCTTACGCAACACTATGCTGCCCTCAGGGCTGGACATGTTTCTCAAATGACCTCTGCGTCGTCACCGATCCAAGTACAAGCAACGACAGCTTGCCTCTGGGGACTTCGATTCGTGGAAGCTGTACCAATCCGTTATGGAATAATGCGCAGTGTGGAGGGTTCTGTTTAGGTACGTAAGCTGCTAGAGTTCGAAGCTCTGAGGTGCTTCTTCTAGCATTTGCTGTGAAAATTCACTTTTCTAACGGAACAAGCAGAGGATGGAAATGATGGCTCCCTCACTCCCTGCGGGAATCAGCATTACTGCTGTCAGTCAAACATAGCCGATGGATCTTGCAGTTGTGACACTGGCAAGGGAGCCTTTTCTCTCTCTGATGGAATCGCTCAGACTATCATTGGAGTGGTCGGTCTAAAGTTCACTCAGATACCGGCCATCTCAGTGTCGTCATCTCAGAGCGCTCCATCAACAAGCAGTTCTTCCTCCAAGGTTGTTTCCACTACTGGGAGCACGCTCAGCTCCTTCAGTACGCCTGCCACTACCTCTGTGGCCACCACCACTTCTACTCCGCAAGCTAGACCAACAGTGAAAACAACTGGATTCAAGGTTGGAGTTGGTGTAGCTGCTGCATTTGTGGCGATTGGGCTATTAGCGTTCGCTTTGTGGTATTGTCATCATAACCGAAAGAGGCCGTTTAACCGTCGACGTGAAACACTCGCGTTCGAATATCCACAACCGGAAACTGCATCTATACGATCGCAACCTGGGCTAGGCGTGCCAGCAGCTCCCAATCCCCATCCCTACGATCCATCAAACTCAGCGACGAGTCCCATTCGTACGCCTCCTCCTCAAACTACCCTTTTTCAGTCTCAAGATCCCCTTACTGTGCCAACTCCACACCCATACAGCAGCCAGTACTCTATACAAGGTCGTGGGCCCACAGACATTGGTGCTCCGACTCCTCACCCTTATCAAGCATATCAACTCAATCCGGGACAAACGGTCCAGTTTCCCACCCCGTCGCCGCCTCCGCAGCAAGGAGTAGGGTTTCAAGATTTTCAAGACCCTCGTCAGCCACCGTGGAAGGGCCCGTTATAGGCCTGGTTAGTCTCCCAGACTTTCTGGAGTTATCCATAGATCAGGACATGGAGCAGAGCGTTTGTGATGTGATGTATGTTTCCAGTTACTTGATGGTGTTGATACCCATACGTTGGAGGAGATGAGTTTGTTCATATGACGATTATAAAAACGTTGACGAAGCCTCTTACATATCCGGACGAATAAATAACGTTTTCAAGGAATATGCGCTATGTGTGCGTCTGGCCGACTTCGTGTGAATAAGAGAAGCTCTATTGAATATCCATCTGCTACGCTGGCCCTTAGATCTAGAAGAAAGCCCGCTAAGCAACCTATATAAATTGCAATATTTCTTTCTATTTATATATAACTCCTAGGCAGTAAGTTAGTAATTTACTATTAGATAGGCCTTTTATATTGCCTTAAAAGTATAGGCGCGTATAGCTACCTCTCTAGCTTCTAGTAGTTAATCCTTATAAGTTATATAAGTAAGAGGATTAGTAGTAAAAAGTATTTAGGAGTATTCTTATTATTTATATTTCTATACTTAGCATATATTACTATCACTACCTATTCTATTGCTAATTATATACTATAATTAAGACGGATATAGAATACTTAAATATTCTAACAGTAGCCCTTTTAATATACCTTAGTGTTACGAAGTAAGTATGAGTGGTAATAATATGTAGCAAAGTAGATATTATTAAGCTATGTATATAAACTGCGTAATAAAGTCAAGACGTTACGTAAGGAAAGAAAGTAAGAAGATAGGGAGAAAGGGTATATATTATTAACTTAGTTGCTTAGTTAATATGTGCATGGGGTAAAATAGGATTTGGGTAGTAGTCCTAGCATGCCATGGGACGGGGGCAGTGGCTACAGAGCGTATGTATTTGAGGTGTCTACAAGACGTTACGCGATCGATCGTAAGGGTCGAGGGCGTAAGGTGATAACGTGTTCTTCTGCCTAACCGGCTATACCACCAAACCGGCCAACCCCAAAATCCCACCAAAAATTAGAAAAACTGTATTTTAATATCTTAACAACGGCTTAATAATAAATTCTAAAATTTTATAATTAGCCTTTTAAACCTATTTTAAACCTTTAATTAGATTTAAAAAATAATCTATTAAGTAGCTTTAGAGATATCGCAATTTGGCTTAAAATTGGGGGCTAAAACCCGATATCTTAATAATGGCCAGGCTTATTACGCTAAAATTATATTAAGAGTCTTAATATAGGCATAAAAGGCTAATTATAAAATTTTGGAATTTATTATTGAGCTATTGTTAAGATATTAAGGTGCAGTTTTTCTATTTTTTGGTAGGGTTTTAGGGTAACTGGTTTGGTAGTATGGCCGGTTAGGTAGTGGAACACGTTATACCTACGTAGCTGACGTAAGCTGTACGCGAGGTGTACGCGAGAGCATAGGGCTCTCCTATAGAGGCGGAGCTCCGGCGACGCTATAGTTACTATATATATAAAAGGGACACTTAAGGTATAGAGAAGAAAAGGGAATATTGCTAAAGGCTTGCGACAACGTTATATAATAAGGCTTGGCACCTAAGAATCTAACTAATTAAATAACTTTAACTACCAGTTAAAGTTTCTAGATATTTTAACAATTTTCCGGTTACGTAATCGCACTTTACTATTATATAATAGTAATCTACGGCAATCTAATAGCAATTTAACGGTAATTTGCCCTTATATAGTAATAATAACGGTTTAACTCTATAAGGGCTCCTATAGAGGATTAGGTATAAAATCTCTGCTTAGGCCTAGTTTCTGTAGGTTCGCGTAGTAAAAATCGCTAATTAGATCCTTTGCATTTTTAAAGTCTTTCTATAGTTACTATTCTGGCTAATCTATATCAAATCCTATATAAATAGCTCTATAGTAAAGCCGTCGTCCTTTACCTTTGCTAAAGTATTTAGAGTTAATAATTTATTTAACGGTCTACTCCTTATGGTTTTTATCTTCGTTTTTATCTTAGATTAGTACTAGTAGGGGTTTAGATTATATCTGTCCTTGTAAGAGGTTAAGCTAGTAAAGGTATAGTAGCTATATATAGCGGCTTATATAACTACTTTTAAACCAAAGCTTGTAGATTACTACTATATAAAAATACTGGGCTAAGGAGAAGAAGGAGACTATTAGAAACCAGTAAGATATAAAGGGGTCACTAAGGCGCTAGTAGTAAGCAAGCTAATGGCGATTTTCTATCCCAAAGATAGAAAATCCTAATTAGTTAGCTTTATAAGTAGTGTTGGCAGAATATAATAGAATTTGGCAGATTACCTAGAAAACGGCAAATTGCCTAGGAAATGGCAAAGTAGTAGGTAACGCGCTCTAGCACCGTTATATTACCCCTTCCCCTTGTAAAAAAACCTGCCCTTAGGCTTTATCTAAGTTCCTTATTATTATCTAAATTATTATAGTTATCTAACTATTCCTCCTAGCATTTAATCCAGCTATTTAGTTTACGTGGTAGTCTAGAAAGGTCTAAATAGGCTAAATAGAAATATTATAGCTTATAGGGAGAGTACTTAAAATCTAATACGGGGTACTATTTTAGATCTTTATAATAACCTACCTAGCTTATGTAGTATTTTAAGGTACTACTATAAAGGCCATATTATAGCCACATTTATCCTTTAGGAATAATTTAAAGTCTATTATAATATATTACCAGGTATATTTAGGGACTAGTAGTAGTTATAGATAGTTAGGAGTTTAATCCCTAGGGGTATCTATATGGTTATAAGTATAATAGTTTCTAATAAATCGTTCTATATTGGATAGAAGTCCTTACTAATAGTAATAGGGCGCTAGTAGTTAGTAGGTCTTATTTTAGCTAGGGTACGCTATAGAGACTTAATAGTGGGCTTTATAGATTAGCTCTATTTATAAGTTATTAATATCTAGAACTATAAGCCGTTCTTAGTATAAGAGTAGTCCGCCTTCTATTTCTAAATTAGAGCTACCTTCTATAGCTTAGTCGCGGAGGACCTTTAAAGATTTAGCTATATAGTTCGCGATTAAAATGCGATTAACTAGTACTATTAGTTTATCTAGGATCTCTCTTTCTAAGGGTGTCAGCTCCTTCCGTTTAGAACTTAGTTTCTTAAAAATATATAGGTTAAGCTATTTAGGATAGAGGAGAGCATATATCTAGTGCTAAGCCTTTAGCTTATTTTATAGCTCTATATTCTATTATCTCCAGGTTAAGGTATTAGCCTTAGAATTTTGTCTACTAGGGCAGTATATAATCGTAAAGAAGAATTAGGAGAGTATTTTTTAGCCTACTAGGCCTATTAACTGGTTAGCTGCTTTATTATTATAAAATACTTAAGGGCTTTATAATTAGTATAAACTTTAATCTAAAGGTCTATGCTTTTAAGCTCTGCGCGCTACTAAGATAATAATTATATAATAGCCAGCATTTCCTTATTATGCATCTTATAGTTATACCTGGCTAAAGCTATTATCTTTAAGAAAACCGTAATAGGGTGCTACTTACTATCTAGGTATAGCTGTAAGAGAACCCCTACTACTATTTTATTAGAAGCGTCCGTTTCTAGTATTAATTCTAGGTTTAGGTTATAGTAATAGAGAATTAGGGAGGAGATAAGTTGGTCCTTTAACTCCTTAAAGGCTTTTATATAGTTATTATTAAAAATAAAAACCTTAGCCACGACCCTATAATTACGGATAAACTAATAGTGGAAATTATAAAAGCTAAGAAAAGACTGGATCCCTTTTATAGTATAAGGGGGTTTCTAGTTATAGATTACTTTAACCTTCTTAGGGTTAACTTTAATTCCTTTTATGCTAACAATAAACCTAAGGTACTTTATACGTTTTACTCCAAATTTGTATTTTTTAATATTAACTTATAGGCCTATATTCCGCGGCCTCTCTAGGATCTTCTTAATATAAACTTAGTACTTAAGTTTATTATCTAAGTATATAAGAATGTCGTTTAGGTATACCGTGTAGAATTTATTAAGGTAATTAAAAAGAACATTATTTATATACTGTTGGTATATAGCCAGTCTATTTATTAGTTTAAAAGAAAGGACTTAATATTTATAAGAACTATAGTAGGTATAGAATATTATTAAGGTTTCTAATATAGGGTCTATTCTAATTTAGTAAAAAGCTTAGCGGATATTAAGCTTAGTAAAGATTTTAGCTCGGCTTAGACTGTAACGGGACTAGCCCAGTTACAGTAGGAATGTCTTGGTAAAACACTCGATAGATAAATTCCAACGCTTTAACCGAATTCTACCGAATTCTGCCAGCTTGATTAACTTCTACCAAGTTTTGCTAGATTAATTGAATTCTACCAAAGTCCGTTAAAGATCGCGTGCGTATATATACATATATCAACCACCAAGACCCCTAACTATTTAATTATATAATTCTCTTGTTGTTCCTTTCTCTTCCTTATGCAATGTCTTGTTCTCTATAAGAGCTATATACCCTTAGATTAGATAGAATTTATATTATTCCTTTAAATCTTCCCCAAAGTCTCTTTGCGCCCTTATATTACGTTACATTAATATAACTACTATTAAAATAATAAACAACCCCAAATCCCACGCGTTAACTATAAGCATTATAACCCTAGTTAGGGAACAGTTAACTATAATATAAGAGGCCTTTATGGATGCCTTAGCTTAGCAGCAGGCTGCACTAAAAGCTTAGCATTAGCGATTAATAGAAGCACTCTATAAAGAACTCCGTAATATTAAGGCACTTTTATTAGAGACTGTAGGAATCACGGTGGGGGGTTTTGGTTTCGATCGATTTCTTCTGTACTTTTTCCTCTTCTACTTCTACAGGTGGAATTTGATGGATCTCCTGAGCTCGCTTAGCTCACGTGGTTAACCCAATTGGTTACAAGCAACTGTGTCTACTATATTACAGAACCTTATTCAGACAGAGACCCTAATAACAATATCTATAGACAAGTTTAAAATAAGCGTATTTAAACCCAGCCCCTTAAACGCGAACCTTAAACTAATAACTTAACCTGTAATAAACTTAGTACCTATTATAAAATTTAAAAAGCTCCCTAACCCTCTAATGTTTAATAGAAATTAAAATAATCTATGTCCCTTTGTAACCAAGCTCTGTCTTAAACTTTTAATAAATTATAACTAATACCCTACTAAAGCTAGTAAGGTTAGCTATAGAATGTCTTACTTAAGTAAAGACGCTGCATAAACTATAGACCCATTCTTCTATAACGGCACCTTTATTAACTTTAAAATATTTATCTCTCTATTAGAATGGATATATAATAACGCCAGCCGCGAATATATAGCTGTTACTAAACTTAAAAACCTATAATAACGGAACCGAGATTTTACTAGCTTCTTTTAGAATTTTTAGGCCTTATTAGAGAGCTAAATTGAAATAAAGCTGCTAGAGTTGCTGCTCTTTAATAAGCTATTTTAGATAAGATTAGAGCCTAGTTAGTAGGTAGAGAACTACCAAAAAACCTATCTAAATTTGCTATAATATATTAACGAATTAATAAGGACCTTTAATATAACAAACAGACTTATTTCCTAAAGTTAACTATACCTTACGTTTAAAACTCTATAAAACCAGTATATGCTCTAAAGCGCGATCCTTCTCCAAGACCTAAAAGCTCTATATATAACCCTATAGACCTTAACACTACCCGATCTTATATACCCCTAGAAACCAATAAATAAAAAACTTCAGCCATAAATAGAGAATGCTTTAGATGCGGTAAAAAAGGATATATTTAAAAATATTACTAAACTTACCCTTTTAAAAAGGTCCGCCGAAGTTCCTCCTAATCCTTAAATTATAACTATTCCTTAAGTTATACCTATTCTATAAATTATACTTAAACGCTATAAAGTATCTTACTATTAGTTAACTTGGAAAATAAATCATCCTAAGGCTAAGTCACGCCTTAGAATAAAAAGTAGAAGAGTATAAGTATCTAGGCTCTTCTAGCGCTAATATATAATATAACCCCTTTAATATACTTAGCGAAATTTAAACACTTAGAAAATAGAAGAAAGTATAAATCCTAATAGATAGCGGAGCTACTAGCATAGGCTTTGTTAATATAAACTATATAAAAACTTAACGCCTAAAATTAAAGAAACTTAATAAGCCCTAAGGCCTATAAGGCTTTAATGGCAAACCCTTAATATATAGCAAAATAACGCACTACGCCCTAGTAAAAATGTAGATAGGCGAATACCTTAAACACATCTCTCTGTTTATTATACCCTTAAAGTAATATAAAGTTATACTTAGATACGGATGGCTAAAGTGACATAACCCCTTAATTAGTTAGGTTAAAGAAATACTAAAGTTCCATATAACTTACTGCTAAAGTTATAACAGTGCAGTGTGGGAATTAAATGAGCAACTTAATTGTAAATCTATGGAAATCAAGTAAACTAAATACATGAAAGTAGACCCGGAACTCCATAGTCTATGATTTAATATTTGACCGTATCCAAGACATACAAAGGTAGCGTCGATTGTGTCTCGGAGCCTCTTAGGCGACGATCTTGTATCTCAGCGTAGTGCTAGTAAACTGTTACAAAAGTTATTACTTAAAACACTATATACCCTATAAACATGCACACGACTATTTAAATTTAATATAATATGAATTACTCTTACCACGAACCTTAAAATAAGATAGTAAAGCTATAACTACCAATTATAGTAAAGAATATAAAGATATTTTGTTGAAACCTTTTAAAATTTATATAATATAAGCTGTACCCTTTATTTTGTTAGCAAAAAGACAAGATTATAAAATCTTTACTATAACTATAGAAGATATTAAGAAAGCACTAGAACTAAAATAGTATATAGATTTTTAATCTCTTATACCTAAAGAGTACTATAATCTAATTAAAGAGTTTAAAAAACGATTTATAGACCAACTAGCCCTGCACTAAGATAAGCACAATTTTAATATAGAACTTAAGCCTAGCATAACACTAAAGTTCGGTCCGCTATATAGTATATTATAAGAAGAACTGCTTATAATATAATAGTACCTTAATAAGCATCTAGAAAAAGGATTTATTTACCCTAGTTAATCTCTATTTACCTTACCCGTACTATTTATTAAAAAGCCAGAAGGAGACTTAAAATTCTATATTAATTACTAAGCTCTAAACGCAATTATAATTTAAAACCAATATCCAATTCCCCTAATTTAAGAGACGCTTAACTATTTAGTAAAGGTATGGTACTTTATAAAGCTTAATATAGTTACTATCTTTAATAAAATCTGTATATATAAAGGAGATAAGAAGTATATAGCTTTTTATACCCAATAGGGACTCTTTAAATACCTAGTAATGCTATTTAGCATAAAGAACGGTCCCAATACGTTTTAGTAATATATTAATAATACGCTTTATAAATTCCTTAATATATTTATTACTGCGTATATTAATAATATCTTAATCTACTTATCCTTGCTTTCTAAATATTGGAAATATATTAAAATAGTCCTTAAATGCCTATAAGATGCAGTGTAACGGAACCCTATAGCAGGAACTACGGTGGGTCCTATTATTGGGCTAGGTATATAGGTAAGAACAAATCAACAACGTAATAATAACTGGTGGAGTGGTTGCCTAATAGATTAACTCCAATTGTATTCTAAGATTTACTACAAGGAGAGAACTATCTACGGTAGGGACTAAGGTCCTTTAAATACACAACCGTACTCCTAAGAAATCCTCTCTTGTATATAAGGTGCGTGTTATCTATATTAAACGTAACGTCCCTTTTGTTTAACATAGTTAACGCGTCTAATACCACGTAACCTTGGTTACTATTCCTCATTATATAGTTCCACTGGATCCATCCTGGACCGTGCCTATATTAACCAACTAGCTTCCTACAACTCTTCCCTAAGTAGTTATAATATCGTACTTAAAGCGTCCGTAATACTATTTCCCTCTTCTTTATCTTTATCCTTGAAGATTCCTAATATCTTCAAGTCGTCTACTAGAGGTGTAATGTCCGTTTAATTAGTCTAGTTAATATCCTTACTTATTATACCTAAAGCCTCTTCTTCTCTTTTCTAGGTTAAGCGTTGCCTTTGTATAGTCTCCTCCATACTATTGCTAGGCGAGGTAATAGCAATCCCTTGCTCTCGTTGCGCTAAAGAGGGGTTAGTATACGTTATACTAGCGAGTCCTTTATCCCGATAACCCTTCTTTTGCTTAGAGTGTACTAAAGCAAACATTTAATTATCTTGCGACGTTTGCTCTATCTTTAACACTAAGTGTGCACGTCCTATAACTCTTAACAGTCTTTAAGTTCCCTAAGTAACTTATTATAGGGTCTTATGTTTAATCTACTACTATAAAGCTTAACAGTAAGCTGGCCTCTACGCTGCTTGAGGTTTAACGTGCCTTAGAAGAGTCTACACGCGTCCTTAAAGCTTAACGTTTAGCTTACACTTGTCTTTAACGCCTTAAACGTGTTTATAAGAAGGTCTATTCTAAGGAGTAGAAGCTTGTCTAATAGGGTTTATCTAAGCTAGGTAATAAAAGAACTGGCTCTCCTCCTATAAGGGAAATAACTCCGAGTAGCTCAGCAATTGCTCCTCTTGGGTCCCCCTTAGGTAACTTATTTTTTGGCGATCCTTCTTTGTTAATATTACCTAACCTACTTTCTTTTAATACTCTTGTACCTTTCCTATAGCGTTTTCTAGGTTGCTTAGTAGCTCCTAGGTAGTCTTACTATAGCCTATCTACTTTACTTTATACTACGTTTTATTATCTACGTCCTTATAACTAATAATCTTTAAAACTTGCCATTTGTCTTCTTCCTATTCTCTATATATGTCTGCCTTATAAACTGGTGGCTTAACATCTCCTCATACTGGTTTTAGCATCGCGATATATTATATAGGGTAGATCCTTATTTTGGCTAGTAGGTTTAACTTATACATAACTAATAAAATTCTCTACTTGACTTTAAAAGGTCCTAGCCTAACATAATCCAACTTCTTGCTTAGTTATTAACTCTTAAAATTTTTGTATAGTAGCTACACTTTATCTCCCTCCTTAAGATCTAGTCCCTCAGATCTCTTAGCATCGTAGTACTTTTTTATTTGTTTTTATACTAGTTTAGCTGTTTCTGTGAGGTCTGTATAAAGATTTATTAACGTCTCTATTCTTTATTTAGCTGTGCTACTCGTCTTTTTTACTTAATATGGCGATAACGATGTTCTTAGTTTATATCCGTAATTCGCCTTAAATAGTAATATCCCCATTCCTTCTTATGGTGTTGTATTGTATATAAACTGTGTAACTGGTAATAATGATACCTAATTATTCTATATGTAATTAATATAATGCCTTAGATACTGTTCTAGTATCTAGTTTAGTCTTTCCGTTTATCCGTCCGTCTGCGGATAATACACTGTGGAGGTTACTACACGAACCCCTTATTCTACCAAAAACACTTTCTAAAATGCTGCTATAAATCTTGGATCTCTATCTAATATAATCTTGTTTAGTGCTCCGTGTCTTGTAAATACTTCCTTTATATAGATTCTAGCGACATCTTCTACTAATATCTCTTTAGTGCATGCTATAAAGTATCCCCACTTTATTAGCTTGTCTACTATTACTAAAATCACGTTATAATCTTATCCTATAATAGGATCTCTTAACTTTAGTAACTTAATAATAAAGTCCTATAATATAACCTCCTATGGTCTTCCTAGTATTTTAACAGGTTGTAGCCCTCCATACGGCTTATACCTTGTTGGTTTGTTTCTTTGGCAATCTAGATATTCTTTTATAACTTATCTTACTAGTCCCTAGATTTTTTAAATAATATATTTCTTCTAAAGTCTTAACACTAAGCCTATAGCTCCGTTGTGTTTTTATATTATTCCCTTATAGAATTCCTTAACAAATTCTTCTATAATAGACTTAGGTATATACGTTACTTCTCTGTTTTTGTATTACTCTAAGTCTAGATTCTCTACCTGTGCTTTTTAGATCTTCTATATCTAATTACTCTTTAGTAATTTATGGATCTAACTTTTCTTAGTTACTATAATCTTTGGGTAATTATACCTAATTAATCCGTCTTAATTCTTTCGCAATAAAGCTCCTAATAGCTTTTTATTACTTTATAGTTCAGCCTTTCTGCTTAGAGCGTCTGCTCGTGTATTATCTATACCCTTAGTATACTGAATTTCGAAATAGTATTCTATAAGCACTTCTACCTATCTAACCTGTCTTTAGTTAAGTTCCTTTATTATTAGGAATCCTATAAGGTTCTTATAGTCTGTCTTAACCATAAATGGTTTCTCTATGCCTTATAAGAATACTCTCTATTCCTTAAGTGCTATAACTATACCTAATAACTCCTTGTTATAGATGTTATAGTTTAACTCTAGTAGTGTTATTTTCCGACTATAGTATGCTACTGGATGCTATACGTCCTAATGCTTCTATAGTAAATATGCTCCTAGTATAAAGTCTAATACGTCTGTCTCAATAACTGTTTTTAACTTTGGTTAATAGATTTTAAGGACTGGCTCTTAGGTAAATAACTCTTTAAGTTCCTAGAATAGCTTCTTCTATTTACTACCTTAAACCTACGGTTCCTTCTTCTTTGTTAGTCTTATAAATGGCTTAATACTTTTTAACCACTGTGCTATAAACCTCCTATAGTAGTTACAAAACCCTAGAAATAACCTTAACTGCGTAATGTTCTCTAGTTCTTACCAACTTACTATAGCTTTAACTTTCTTCAGGTCCATACTAATCTTTCCTAGTTTAATGATAAATCCTATAAAATCGGTCTTTACTGTAAAGAACTTGCATTTTTTAATTGCTACTAGTATCTGTTCTTTCTATAGTCTCTTTAAGACCCATTTAATATGTTCTCTATGTTCTTCCTTATTCTCTAAGTAGATAATAATGTTGTTAAGGTATGCTATAACAAACTTATCTAGGTGTTCTTTTAACACACTATTAATTCGCTTTTAGAACGTTGCTAGTACGTTTATAAGCCCAAATTGTATAACTAATGGTTTATATAGTCCTTCCTTTAACCTAAAAGCTACCTTCTATTTATTGCCTTTCTTAATCCTAATCTAATAGTACGCCTATCTCAGATCTATCTTCGTAAAGATTTTTACGTTGCCTATTCTATCTTGGATTTTGCTAATTAAGGGTAAAGGATACCTGTCCTTCCTGGTAATACTATTTAACTATTTATAGTTTATATACATCCTAAGTTTTCTATTTTTCTTTGGGATAAATAGTACTAGATATTCTGTTAATAACTATAATGGTCTAATATATCCCTTATATAAGTTCCCCTAAATAAACTCCTTAAGCGCTACTAACTCCGTTTTAGTAAGCTTATAGATTGGAAAGAACTTTAGACTTATTTCCTTTTCTAATTCTATCTTATAGTCCTATACTATATACTCTAACAGCTTTTTACTTTCTGGTGACTATAACTTTTTACCGTACTTATGGTATCTCTTTGGTACATAACTTAAGCTTTACTTAGTCTCTTTATATATCGCTCTAACTTAGTACTATACCAACTTAGTTTGCTGTCGCACTTTGTGTTGTTAAGTATTCTTAATATTAACCTAACCTATAACCTAATTAATCTTTAGATTATACTTCTATAACTAAGGCATTCCTAGTATTACCTTATCCTATCCTAATAGTAGGATATTAAAAGACATTCTAACTGGTCTTCCTTTAATAGTTAACTAAATAGGTCCTATTTTAAGATTAATAATACCTCCTCTATAGGCTATCTAATCTCCTAAAAT
>Ga0307507_10000315_pt1 | contig 97421 bp, 59 predicted proteins | sample 7_EM_MG_FD_207223 | JGI IMG/M metagenome (GOLD analysis project Ga0307507, IMG submission 207223) | Populus trichocarpa ectomycorrhiza microbial communities from riparian zone in the Pacific Northwest, United States - 7_EM | ecosystem: Host-associated > Plants > Roots > Unclassified | place...
AGCTAATAGCTTCTGGATTAAAAGCTTCTAAATTAAGGCTCCACATCGAAGCTCTAAATAAAAGGCTTAGTAAGCGTAAACTCGGTCAAAATTTTCGTTAGTTTTTACCCTAACGATTATCTTTATACCAATATTAGTGGTAAGTGCTTAACGATATCGTCAAAAGTTAGATTATCGTAATTACACCAAAAAATGCTTGATTAAGGGGTGTAGATCGTAATGTAGAGGGTATCGTTATACACTTAATCGCACGACCAGCTTCACCCCCCCCCCTTTGGCGAGCGCTGCGATATTTTAAATTCGCTACGGGCATCCAATCTCGCTTGGTTGCCACTAACTGTACATAGTAATCGAAGCGAAGCCGTATGCTTGGCTATAAGGACCTTATTCCTGACAAGATGTCCGCAATTAATCTTCCTTTATAGTGTCGTGATTGTTGTTAAATATTATAAGGTTTCTACCTATCCTCTACCCATAATATGGCTCCGTGAATAGGCCCATATCAGCACGCTCTAATTAAGGATCTTCTTTAACTTAAAGCGACTTAAGCAGAGTGTGCCTCCGCCGCTAGTTATACAATTTGCTTAATTGCCTTAATTAGAAGGAACTTATAAGTCTTTGGCTTAACTTAGGCACCTTTAAACGGTAAAGGCGGCCAGTTCCTACTAAGCAATCGGATAATTATGGTAATACTAATGCGGCTAGAGAAGAAGCCAAATCTCTTTAGTGACGAGTTGCAGTGGCTAATCTATAACACGTTTAACGTTGTAGTAAGCTGCTATACAATATTTCAAGAGCTTTATTTGGCTAGCTGGACAAGGAAGTAGGTAAGCTAATTAGATCCTCTAGTATAGAGCTTATAGTAGCTTATATAAAGAAGTGTAAATAGGTAGCCCTTAAACGTAGCGCTCACAATTACGACATATATTTTGCTATTATATTACAGTATACCGCCAATTAACTAGTATTTATAGATAAGTTAGGTGCGGATTCAAAGACAGGCGTATAGAAGATAGGCTGGGCTCCTTCTAGTATTACACCAGTCTTATAAACGCTATATAATTAGGGTAAAAGGAGGCTTAATATACTGCCTGCGTATATAATTAACGGCATATTAGCAGCTTTGGTATATAAGGGCTTAACAAATAGCAAAGGCTTTAAGTTTTAGGTAGTAAATACTCTTCTACTATAGTATAATTACTTTCCTACTAAGCAATTAGTAGTAGTTATAGATAACGCTAGCTTCTATTATTTAGAAAGGATAAAGTCTCTCTTTAACGCCTTTGGCGTTAAGCTGGTATATTTACCTCCATACTTACCTAATCTAAATCTAATTAAAGAGTTTTTTAGAGAGCTAAAGGCCTTTATTTAGCAGGAGTAGTACTCTTAGCTAGAGCACCCGGAAACCTTTAGCTATAGCTTTAAAGCGTTCCTTCTTTAGAGTGTAAATAAGGTTAGTAGTAAGAGTAAGAGCGCAAGAGGCCATTTCTGACATAGTGGGTATAATTGCTGAGGTTTTTAGGGTAAGAGTTATAATTAGTCTTTAGCGTCTTTAACCATATATATTATTTATAAATATACTAAAAGGCTTTAATCTGTTATATATGGGGTGTCTTTATTACTATAGGGGCGCTAGTAGTAATAAAGACACCTTATATTTTACTAATTACAATTATCTATATTTTAAAGAGCCTAGATATAGGGCGTCTCTACTACTATAGGAGCGCCACCAGTGACAGAGACACCCTATATTTTACTAATTATCTACGTCTTAAAAACCTCCCTTAAGCTAAGTACAACGCTTATTTACCCACTTCTTTAAGTCCTTCTATAGTTGTCTTACGACACCTAATTTAACACCAGCCTTAATAAGCTCCTTAATAGGATCAGCGCCATCAGATTTATTATATAGGAGCTTTAAGTCCCACCTTAAATTATAGACGACTTTGTGCGCAGCTTTAAAATCAGCCTCCCAGTTAAGGTTACTAGCTATACTCTGCCTCTAATACTTAAAGAACTCCTCTAGATCCTTTATACGGTTAATACCCTATAGACAGTATATTAGTAATATAGGTAAGGATAATAAGGGTAGTTAGCTTGCTAGTATAGGAGTAATTTACTAATCTAATATTAAGCCTATAGGGCTAATATAAAAGTAATTAATAATGCCTAGGCTATTAACTGCAGAGCTCTTATTTAAGGCAGATTAGCGTACTTCTCTACCACTTTTCCCTCTTACCGCCGCTCTTTTAGTAAGCCGAGTAGCAAGCTTATAAGGTAGATTCTTAATATTTACAATGCCTTACTAAATGCCAGTTACCCACTCCCGTAAGTCCTTATCTATTAATTTAATATCTACCTAGCCAAGTATATAACACTAATTAGCGTTAGGACAGTGCTTTTTACAGCGCTAATACTTAGTAAGCTTAACTTATAAGCCTATTAAATTTATAATACCACTAGCAAGCACATAAGGTGTTGCATTAAGCTCTAAACTCTATAAGGGCGTTAGAAGTTTATTACGGAGTTAATTAATTATTAATAGGTAAGAGGCCGCTGGCTGGTTTCTATTAGGAGCATATATAATTAAGAGGTTAACAGTTAGAGCCTTAATCTAGCCACGTCTATTAGTATATTAAGCCCATATAATAAGTTATGTATTAATCTTCTACCACTAATCTATAACCTTAGAATCTATATTAAACCTAACGTCACGAATACCTATATGTTAAGTATTAACCTTTACCTTAATTAGCCGGAGCTTAACGCGAATGCCTTGCTCTTAATAATATAGCTCCCTCTTATAAATAGGAAAGACTTAAAGTTGCCAAAGATTATAATATTAAAGGCTTGTATTAACGAGAGTTTTAGTAAACGCCGGCTCCTTTAGATATTAAATTAATATATTATAATTATAAGTAATAAACACGCCGCTGCTAGCTCTTTCTATATTATTAATCTCACTCTCTATACGTAGGTAAGGTAGCGGAGTTATTTCTTCTTTATCCTTAATTATATTTTATAGAGGAGCCTAAGGAGCCCAAGGAGCTCAAGCAGCTACTTAAGAGGCTATAGCTTAATATTGCGGTATTAACATATTTAACTATGGGTAGATAGGATCCTGTGTTAAATACAGTAACTTATACGGCCTTAATTAAGTTAATCAGCCAATCTAACTTTAAAAAGCCTATTGGCTCTACGTATAAGAAGTCTATTAACTCTGCATATAGTTAAGCCAAGCCTCCATATCTTCCTTATCGTCCTTATCTATAGCTTCCGGATCGTTTTCTATTTCCTTAAGCTCCTCTAATATAAAGCCTGGCCAAACGGTATTATATTTATGTCTTGGCGGCTGCTGCTAGATACCCCAGTAAGAACTCCATAAAGGCAGAGGCGTACGCAATAAGGGAGGGAGGAGGCTTCGTCGATTTCGTTAAGGGCAAGGAGACACACCCGTTGGTCAAGCCGCTACGCGTTTTAAAGGAGGATTTATATTAAAGGCAAATTAACGATTTTACAACACGATTTTGGATTAATATTAAGACTTTGGTAAGTTAAGCAAGTTCTGAATATATAGCTTTAATTTAATTGCCCCCAGCAACCAGGCACTTGGCTTCGCTTCAGTTACTATATACAGTTGGTGGCAATCAAGCAAGACTGGATGCCCGTAGCGAATTTAAAATATCGCAGCGCTCGCCAAAGGGGGGGGTGAAGCTGGTCGTGCGATTGAGTGTATACCCTATATCACTGTACACGGTTCGGATTTTTGTTAGTCCCGCGCTGTCAGAATTAGCGATGAGGTGCTGACTAAGCTCTGGACACATTGCGGAGGTCGAAGTCCGCATGCAATCTAGATAGACATCAACCGCATCTACTGCATCACGAATCAATCAATATTCATCGTCTGCGTCATCTCTATCATCAATTAGACCCTCAAGATTGCTCCGCTGTGACCTTATGACCTTGTAATTCCAACACGCGCGGGGTATTTGGGCCTATATACACCTACTTTAAGCTAAATTATCTTAACTTCCACAGCTCCCTAAGCTATTCCTAATGGCCAGAATTACCAAATCAAACCTGGCGAAGAAGACTACGTTGCCCGATTTGCCCGATTCCAATTTGTTGTCTCATTATCGCGCCCGACGCCCCCGGGTCGTAGCAGCCGCACCTCTCTCACGACCACCGCCGCCTCTTCCTACCGTAGCTAGAGTACCTAAACTAATAAGCTAGCTTTAAATAATAATTAAGGACTACTAGTAGGTATAGATTTGCTTTGCAGAAGGGGGTAAGCTTTAGGTAGAGCTTTGGTAGAGGCTCGTGTAGAGCTTCGTGCAAAGCTTTGTGCAGAGCTTCGTGTAGAGCTTCTGCAAAGCTTCGTGCAGAGCTTCGTGTAGAGCTTCTACAAAGCTTCGTGCAAAGCTTCGTGTAGAGCTTCGTGCAGAGCTTCGTGCAGAGCTTCGTGCAGATATACAGGCATATAAATATGCACATTTATACTAGCAATTAATTGTAGAGTTTATAGAAATAATTATATAGGAATTTTTTATTTATTATTGTCTCTTATTTAATGTCTAATGCGGCCCTCTAAGAGTCTATATAGACTTATACTTTATTAGGTAGGTATATAAAAAAAACCCTACGGGAAATATAAAAGGTAATACTTTAGGACGTTATTATAGGTGCAAGGGATAGTTCCATCCACTAGTTTTATAAAATAAGATTCTTTTTGGTGGTTGTAGAAGCTTAATTTTTTATTTTCGCAGTGCTTTCGAAAAGGTAGTGCCTTTGGTAGTATCATTCGTTCACTCCTGCATCTTGCTACCAGAACCATGGGCACTAAAATATCCTGAGTTTCTTCATGCTTTCCTTATACAATCTAGACTTATATAAGTACTTGGAGTCCTAAAGATACTCGCGTGTTTCAGATAGCACTTACCAATTTTGCCCAATTCAGTATGGCAGATTTCGGCCTTCTTTTTACAGTAGTAAGATTAAGTTCTAGGCTATACCTTCTCCAAAATTGACGAAGACTGTTACGTAGCCACTGTTACTTGGTCTCCGTGAATTACTGTTCCTAGGATAGATCGGGCAATAAACTCGAGGATATTTAGGCTCATTATAAAGGAAAAAAGGGGCCCAAATTAGAATATCCCGGAACCATCTAACGAACCCTAGACGCTTGTGCATAGAGAAACGGGCTCTCAATTTCAAAAGAAGAAAAGAAAAGAAAAGAAAAGTCAGGGAACTAGTTCCTGAAGTGAAAAATTCCGACGATTGCGCGCATATACCCACGAGATCGTCAGAGTCACGGAATTTTAGCCCCTTCAATCCCTCAATCCCTCTTCTTCCCTAGCCTTCAGCTCTTATATATTCACCCAAATTCGATAGAAAGCCTCCCTATCATGGCGGCAGGGTTACGCGAAAGCCTGTGGCGCCGATTATGACGCAACGCAACGACTCTGACAGAAATTGAGGTCAGCAGGCCCAACAAGGAATAAGGTCATCGCTCACAGGTGACTTTTTACGAGAACTCCTATCTCCTTGACTAGACGTTCCATATTTTCTCTTTGAATCTGGTTTCGGGGAAGAGGATTTCTTGTAAGCTTTCGCGTATTCGGGTGTATCGCGTTCGGGCCTCATGCCAAATTCATTTATCTCTTTTCCTTTATTCTTTTTGGGAGCGACAGAACCAGACATTTTTTGCTGAAGAAGAGTAGATACTGCTGTATCTTGGAAGCAGCTTCTGCGCCAGAATAAATGCGAGAAGCGTCTGATTCTGACACTGATAATGCTCCGCCTACGAGACGTGTCGGTTCTCAATTAGTGTCTACGTGACGGTTAGCTTTGCTTTTGCGGATTACTCCCGCGGGCCAGTCGGGCGGCTTCCCGGGAAAGGCTCATGCCGCTCGCCAATTCTGGAAGAGGGTCATCAGCCAGGTGTTGAAGAGAAGGTCACGGGAGGGACCGGCGGTTCCTCACTAATGGGCTCTTTTCAGTAGAACCACGTGACGATCCTTTAAGTTAGCCTCTTTAAAATTCTTCTTTTAGTACTGCTAAGAGATCGATTATGTCCATTCTTGTCGGATCTATGGCAAGTGGTATTCGCCAACCTTCTGTTGTTCTTCGCACGGACCAGTGGAAAGAGTCTCAGCGCCTTCCTGTATGCAGAATCAGTGCCAACCGCAATCTTTCTTAGTTGCTTAATTAAGCTCCATGCTGCAACGTTCAAACAGATGAGGAGATTTGAATATCATACCATGTCGTCTAAGTAGAGGCATTTTTTAAGTGTCATCTTAGGTGGAGAAGACTAACCACAGTGGAAATTGTGCGGCTCACGCCAATATCAAGAAACATGATGATTACTCCAAGAAAGAATCTGGCATTAAGTTAACTGTGAAAGAAAAGGTTATCCAGGGTAAGCAATCAACTCGTCAAAGCCGTCGCAAAACTTACGATCTACATACCACTGTTCCTTAGGCAGGCTTTGGTCATGAACCGTAGAGCCAGCGCTGCTCTAATCACAGACGTATTGGCCAGCCATCAGTGAGCCAATCATTTCATGTATGCTCTCCTGTAACTCAATCCTTCCTTTAACTGTTTAAGCATATACGCAAATAAACACTATAACTTATCTGGCACTGTAGACAATGAATGCATCTCCATTTTAACCTCACTCGCTAGGATGCGCGCCTTGCCAACAACGTGTGCAATCCCCACCTCTTAGATTCTGAAGTTCGTTAATTGTCATGGTAACAAAGATCGTCTCGTATCGACTTGTAATGCGGCAATAGGCTCTCGAGATGTAATTCAAAAACTGCTGGCGGTGCGAACGAATTTTTACCATTATTGTTCACGTCGGATCACCCCTCGAATGGCTTTAGAGAGAGGCACCTTGCGTAGTGGCAATAGGACTAAAACGACTGGAATAGTCGTTTTACGCCAGTACGATTCAGAAAACTGGAGTTCCTCGCGCCACGCCGAAAATCGGTAAATACGTTACGTACAGCACAAAGATACATGGGGCAAAAGTTCATCGGACCGGCTATCTCCAAACCCCGATCGGTCTGGACCACAAGTCATATACTCATTCAGGTCGAATCAGAAGGTCAAATCACAGTCTTGTCAACCACGCCGACGAGCGCGTGTAAGAAACCACGGCGTCAGTGGCGGTCACTAGCAATCAAGCCGACTCCACTGGCGGCATCACACCAGGACTCTTCCAAGGATTCTGGGTGAAAAATGACAGGTAAAATTATTTTGATAGCATTGACTATCTTTCAGATCGTGAACGCAATTAGTTGAAGAATGTGGGAGTGCATTCCTTCACTACAACAAGCAGCACTCCGATTCCCAATATAACTATAACCTTACGAGGGACAGTTCAACTTTTGAGTTCGAGCCAACCCCAGCTTCAAGACGCTAGCCTTAGTGTACCAATTCTCGACAAAACCAAAACCATCCCTTGAGCGCTTCTGTCAGACAATCCATCGTGACAAGAGCAACACCATCTTAATGAAGGATAGAATGCTTGTTGTGCTGGCTTGTGAGACGGGGGCTGCTATCCATGTCTCCGTAGTAGAGACTCTATCTATTTCAAATGGACATAGTTCTGCATGTCATTTTCAGCGCAGGTTTTCGCGCAAGTCCGGCTGAAAGATCCTAGATTAGCAATCATATGGGGCTTGTTCCTTGCTAGCTTCGCCAAGGCAGAATCTGAATCCATGAATGCTAATGCCTATGGCGAGTGTCTGGCTGTTATCTCTTTGCTACAGAATGCCCATGAAAGTGTAACTTCGGCTTGGCCCCCTATTCTGGCAGGTCCCTTTCTCAACTGCTTATATACGAGACCACAAGCAGATTTGTGTCTAAAAACTGACTCCCGCGGGCAAGATATACGAAATTACTCAATCTAAAGTGTAAGCATGAATATCCCAAGAGTATCTCGCATTTAATTCAACAGGAGTGCTGGATGCTCACGTTTAGCACGTTAGGGTGCTACACAGATTTCCCCATGGCAGATTCAACCATTTTGGACACACTGCACGATGATATACTACGTATACTTCAACTATGTCATATCCACACTGCCAGTATTACGGTGCGGTGTCTCGCAGGACCATCGGAGCACAGGACGTACAAGTTGCCAGAGCTGCGATGCGCCACTCCTGACGAGCAGAAAACCCTCGGATACAAAGTTTCTGATGAGGAGGATATTTCTTTCCTTATCGCTTCCATCACCAAGGTCCTAGTCGCCATTGCCTTCACGATGATGACCGTGGACGAAGACACAAACCTAGATGTACAGAGTAAGCGCAACAAGTTCAAGGAAGCGCAATGGGGGAGCATGGGGCTCACAGAAATATACAACAAACACAAAAAAGACTCCTCAAAGCCTGATATGGTAGATTTGCCGGGCGATCCTAGCATTTCTCACTTGCTTTCACATTTCAAGGGGATGCCTTCATCCAACCACCGTCTCTTCGCTCCTGACGGGTCAGCCTTAATGACCAAGGAAGATGTTGTCCTATACGTGCAGGAACTCAATAACTTACGTGCAAAACAAGGAGTTAAAAGTAATGGTTGGACTCAGTATAGCAATCTTAATTACGCACTTATTGGCATGGCCATAGAAGCTCTTTGGGATGGAACGTTGAGCGACTTTATGGACAGCACTTTGTTTAGACCACTCGGTATTGGCAACTCAACTACGATTGGCTATGAAGCCAACCCAGGCATCCTACGAGCCGGCCGGTACGTCGTCGATTCGCAGGGCACCCTCCACTCCATTAATGCTCCTAACTATGCATCAAGCGGAGCCGAAGCCGCGGCTTTGGGAGGTTACAGTTGTATCAAAGACCTAGATAAGATCTTCACCAATATACTACAACGCTTTGCGACCCCCAGTCCCGATGAAAAAACGTTTGCCGCCGTAATTGAAAAACAAAGTAATCGGCAAACAGAAGATATCGAATACAGCAGACTCGGCCTTTTCACCCCTGGGCTCGACTCACCAACGATTGGCTCGATGTCGACAAATCGATTAATGTTCCCAGACAAAAAGTTCGCTACGTATCTTGTAGCACCACGTTCCGAAGAAAGAATTGAGACTTACCACCATGCCGGCTCAGCAATCGGCTGCGGCTGTGCCTATTCGCTATTACCACATAAGGACGCAGACAAGGCTTTCTCTGTGGTCGTTTTAACGAATACGTCAGGCCCTGTCGATGCAAGTGATCATATCCTGAGACTTATCCTTCGACGAATACATTCTATGATGACGTCGAGCGGCACGCTTGCCAATCTGAAATTGAAATTTGATGGTCCGGAGGATATCATGAAGATGGTTATAAAGGCATGGGACGCTTCATCAAAAGTCTACAAGCACTTTGAAGAGGAGGACGCAAAAATGGGGCTTGATATCTCGACAGATATCTCGGGAACTTATAAGCTGAGGGGATTCCCCCAACACCTTGAGATAAGGTCGATCAATGGGAGACCTCACATAACGTTTCATGGCAGTGCTAGATCCTCCGGGCAGCTAAGGCTCGCTTGGCTGTCAAGTAGTGTAGTAAGGATTTGTGTACCAGAGAATGGAGAGCCTCACATTTCTATCGACCGCTTAGGCGACGGCGAGTGGGCGAATTTGGAGTTTCAGGTTAAGATGAATAATGGTAGAGTTGTAGCGTTGGTAAGGAAGATAAACCTCAGTGACGACTGGTTTGAGTGGGAGTGGTGTCAACAGGTTGTCTAGATACGGTCTGCATACGTTAGATAGTGTTACCAATCAAGTCATAATTCAAAAATGTGATACGTCTTACAACAACACATAACACATAACACATAGTAGAACAAGAGAAGCTATAGATACTCTAAATGATGGCCGTGCTGTGTCTGCCCAGCGGGCTAAGCCATAGCATCTAAGCAGGATGGTTTCACTCAATGGGAGCTTACATTCTCGGTTATGTTGAAGAACTTGAATCGGTAGGAAAAAAACCCCTACAGTCACGTTTTAATAAATTTGATCACGAGTCTTACCTTATTTGACTACTTTTCGTGCTTATCTATATTTTTAAGCACAAAACGAGTTTATATTTATTATCTTTTATATTCCCCGTTCCTTCTCTTCCCTCTTCCTTTTTCATTCATTTATATATATCTATTGTATTATACTACGGATAATACTACGCATATAGCCTCCAGGCTATAGCGCTATAGTTCTGTATATATAAATCCTTTCTAGGCAGCTTAATATATACTAGTAGCTATATTCTAATGGTTTATAAACCTCTAAGCTAGGGGTTTATAGCTCTCTAGTAAAATACTAGGTTATTAGCAACTATTAGATAATAAGAAAATGGAAATAACTATAGGAAACTGTAATGCCTATCCCTATCCTATTTATAATTTATTTCTATCCTTTTACTCTCTAATATCTATCTACTAGAAGCTTAGGAGTTGCCTCCTTTTAAAGATTCTATTACTATTAGCTATTTTCTAATAGCTATTTCTATCCTATTTAGAAATAGAAAAAGCGCCTCTTTTTCTTTCTTTATATTAAATAGCTTTTTAAAAGAGAGAGAAGATCCTAATTACCTTTATATCTCCTTTCCCCCCCCTTTATATAGGCTATAGCCTAATAGTAAGTATTTAGGGGTTTATATAGTACTATATCCCCTAAAGTATCTACCTTCTTTATTCTTCTCTATTACCTTAAAAAATGATTTAAAGTGGCCTTTTCCTAACTATAGCTAAAAGAAAGCTAACTATAACTTTTTAGAACATCTATCCTTAAGGGCTTTAAGAGAAAAGAAATTGCTTCCTTTATAGATCCTAGTATAGTATTTTCCTTTATTTTTATCTTATTACTAATTATTTTTCTACTATTTTAGTATCTTTTCTCTTACTAGTCTCCTTATATAGGCTAAAGAAATATAAGAATATTATATTTTTCTTTTAGAAAGGCCTTTTCTAGCTAGCTTATTTACTATTTTATTTATATAGATTTTTGGGTAGCTAGAACCCTAATAAAAGTTAATAGAGATATTTTTACTAGCTAGATAGAAATAGCTTTACGTAATTTTAAAAACTAGTTCTTATCCCTCTATAAAAGAATTAAGCTATAATATTTTAATAACCGCCTATCTATCTATAAAGATATAGACCTATTTCTCTTTTAGTCTTTATTATTTTAGGTATTTTAGGGCCCTATAAACTATATAAAGTTCTATGTTTATAATTTCTATATAGGGTCCTAGATTCTAGTTTATTATATATTTAATCCTCTCCTATTTTATATACTTTTTCCTCTTCTTTTCTTTAAAGGTTAGCTCTAGATTAATCTATCCCTTCTTTTATTTAAAGTAATAAAAGTCTTTTATTTAAAGTAATAAAAGTCTTTTATTTAAAGTAATAAAAGTCTTTTATTTAAAGTAATAAAAGTCTTTTATTTTATAATTAAAGCTATATATACCTCTTTCCCCCTCTCTTTCCTTTTCTTTCTTCCCTTTTTTACGCCTCCTATTACCTCTCCCTTAACCTCTCCCTCTCTTTTTCTCCCCCTCTCCTTCCCCCTCTTCCTCTACCTTTCCCTCTACCTCTTCCTCTACCTTTCCCTCTACCTTTTCCTCGCTCTTTCTACTATTTCTACTCCCCTTTATTTTAATTTCTAAAAATATATAGCTAATATAGTAATAAATAAATTATAACCTAATATTGCGTAGTAGGGCATTATAAAATAAGGGCATATAAGGGAAAAATAGGAAGAGAGGTAGAGGTAGAGGTAGAGGTAGAGATATAAGTAGAGATATAGGTAGAGATACGAGCAGAGGCAGAGGCAGAGGCGCACAGTGGTGGTAAGGTAACGAAAGAGGTAATAGAGGCGGTAACGGAGGAAGTGGTAATAGAGCAGGCGACAAAGGAGGTAACAAAGGAGATGACAATACCTTAGGGTCGTAAGATAAGGCAGTTAGATAAATTTATAAGTTATTATATATATATAATTTAATAGCCTATTAAAGGCGTACACTAATTAAATATGTATAAAAGGTATCCAAATTAATCACAAAGCATACTTAATTCGGACTACATCGGAGGTCGACCTTAGACCGACAAATCGATCACGATTCGTGATCAAATTGGTCATGGCTCTGATCCTAGGACCCCCGCAGCTCAAAATCGTTACATTCACTAGTTAGATTGCTCGGGTCCAATACCTACGATGAAAAAAAAACTAGCCATGGCAGACCTTGGCATTAATTCAGTCTTTAGAGTGGCGAGGTTGGAGGTGGCCAACCTCAGATCGCTCATTTTCGCATTCACTGCTTCTCTCCTCATCAACGTCATCAAGACCATCGCCAGTTCTCCTCGCCGTAATCTCCTCCATCTGCCTTACCACTGCTAATAAAGGTGTCGATAGCGCCGAAATTCCTGTTTAAGTTTGAGATGTAACTAAAATTGTTTACCTCCTGGTCGGTAAAATCATAAGTTTTTGCAGATGCTTTCCGTTCTTACATAGTCACAAAAGGTCGTAGTAGTGTCTCGCGGGAAGCCGTCCTTAACAACTTCTCTATCAGCGAAGTGCCTTCAATTTTCCCGCCATTCCCGTTCCTAAGGCCCCCATGCCGATATGCTTGCACCCAGCTTGAACCCGTTCACCTCCTTTAATACTTCAGCTTTCAGCCTTATCGATTTCGGTAAGAGATGATACCGTTGGAGGATATAGTTGCAGGAAACGAGAGCATTATGTAGTCAGTAGGTGGGCGGCATCACTGGAGCAGGCAAAAAGAGCGGCGGATGGTTTTTTTTTTTGGTTTTTTATATCCGTTGTATTATACTACGTACAATACTGCGCATGCAGCCTCTAGGCTACGGCGCTATAGCTCTATATACATGAATCCTTCCCAGGCAGCTTAATATGTACTAGTAACCATGTCCCAGTAGTTTATAGCTCCTTAGTAAAAATACTAAGTTACTAACAACTATTAGGTAATAAGAAAGCGGGCGGATGGTTTCAAATATGGTCTCAATCTGCGCTTTTTTTGGGGGAGGTACAGATTTACTGCAAGAATCTTTGATTTGGTATATGAAGCCTCAACACTACACAACTTGGCGCCTGACCGATGCTTCGTCCTTAGCCTCCCCCTCAAACGGGTACAGATCTGGAGTTCCAAGGCTCTGGACCTGCGATTCAATTCTACCCTATCAACAAGACCATAACCCACATCCAATATAAGCCTCGATCCATGCCGAACTCCATGTCATCCCCGGTCCAAGTAGATAGCTTGACGTTCTATCCATTGCCGTAGATCTTTTGTCGGCTGTTACACAGCCATATCTTCAATACAGATTATCAGCCCTTACCAAGGAAGGCGACCACAATGGCGGAGTACCTATGCAAAGGTTAAAAACAGGACCCATAACAAATCGGATGTCCATGAAAGGAAAGTTACTATGAAAAGGGAAACTCACGCAGCAACCGCTCCGAAATTAGAAGCTCTCGTTGTATTAGCGAATAATGAGGTTAAGGTTGACACGATGACGATCAAGATGAATATTATGACGAGTTTCCAAGTTCTGCTTTGTACTAGTGTGAGCGCTGCGATAGGCAGCATTTGTACCAAGCAAAGAGTCGCAGATATAATCCCAAATTCGGCTTTCTTTATTCTGGATTCGGAATACCTGTCGATTCTGCTGTCTTCCTCTAATTTCTGTTAAATGATGTGATTAGAAAAATAATGGTTTCAGTTTCTCCAAGGTATGCAGGACGATTCTAACGAATACTTACCTCGGCGAACAACCGTCTTAAGCGTTCGTTAGTGTCGATGTACTTGTGAAACCAACTTTTTGGGGGTGTTAATATTGCAAGTAACTTTGACTTATCCGTGCGTCCTAGCAGGTCGGTACCAAGCTCATGGGCGAGTGTGTTGAGGTGGTCTTTGGACACTGCATAGTCCACCACTTTGGCCGTATGAACTGCTGGGGATTTGAATCGTGAGATCTCAACCGCTGCAAGGAGTGCTTCATCTACATTCAAGTAGTCAGGAGCAATATCTGTACCTGTGAGGGGAATAGAGCGAACCATAGGCTTTCAAGGTGGCCTGAATCTCTCTTGCAAGGCTCTCCCGCTTCTCTGGTGAACATTCTCCCACCGTAGAAAGCTCGCCTCCACCGCGCAACTCCGCTTTAATGAACCTGTCCAGCCGTTGCTCTAATTTGGCCAGACGGTGCTGGAGGCTCAAGATATTGAATATGTGCAGCTTTTCGAACCGGCGACAGAGCCACAGATCGCGGTCCTGATTCATCCAACTGGCTATTTTGGAGAGTTCGAAAAGCGAGTCTTCACCTTCATATTGTCCCATATTTTCGACTGGTCTTCTCAGGCGTGTAAGCGATTCACAAATGCGACTTTATATAATTATTAATTCAGCACAAAAAGGTTTGCCTATTAATTCAAGGGCTACCTATCGAGCACCTTATGTGCCGCATAGCAACGCTGTAGTGAAAGCGCAAGGCTAATTAGAGCCTTCGATCCTCAGGCGCGCGCTGTGATAGACTGTTTCAAAGCAGCGGTCTCTGGGTACATTCCTTTGGTCAGAAAAGAGGTTTAAACCCAAGAGGCGGTAAGGGTAACGAGGTGGCTAATGGCTGGCCAATGACTTGCTCGCAATACTGGCTGACACTCCGAGGCAATTCGTCCTGAACGTGGCACAGGCAAGATGAAAGCAGGCTTTGGTTAATGGACAATGTGACAGTAGCCGACCACATGTCTCTGCTGGAACGCACGGCGGCAGCAATGTGCTGGAGCTGTTGGCCTGATGATCTGATGCACGGACGTTGCCAGAGACGTTGGATGTCAGGAGATGGGGCAGAACACGCCCAGCTGTGTTGCGTCAATGCTCGGGAGAAGATTGGCGTGCAAGGAGCGGCAAGTCTTGCATTAGCAAGGAGTGGCTGGCTCTAGGCAACATCCGGCTGAAACAAGGGCGCTCGTTCACGACCTTCACTCAATGCACCCAGAGCTCGTCAAGCACGAGAAGGTTGGCGACGCTGAAATGGCAGAATCGTGAAGAAATCTCCTCATATTCTTCCAGAAGGGGGTATAAAAGCTCGCCTTTCTTCGCCAGCGAGAAATGATCCTCGTATTTCTCGGGACCCGTTTCTTTCAGTGTCTGGCATCCGTTGCAGACGCAAGGGTTTCGAAGGCAAAGACTCTACGATTAATTGTTCCCGAGTAGATATGATTGGCCCAGGCTCATGTTCTAGCGATGCAGACGTGAAAACTCAGTCCAGCAACACGTCTTCGTGCCGGAGGAGACTTTGTCGACTATCGATTTCCAGCATTTTATCTCGATTCTCGGCAGCCCCACTCCAACAGCACACTCTAACAGCACCCAGAGAGGACCTTGCTGTCGCTGAGCAATGACGATGTCTAGCGACGTCCTGCCCAAACCCTCTCGGATTAACTTCTGTCGGACGAACAAGTCACTGAGAAGAACTCTGTCGATTCAAGCTGGCTCTAGAAGCTCTCTATGTACATAGGGTAGGGGGCAAAAGACTGACGACGACGTTGACGACGATTTGTAACTGTTACTCAATTGCCACCAGGTCGATATTGCCACTCAGTCGGTAATAGGTAATGAATAGGTAATAGAAATAGGTAGTAAGACATACGATGGCAATAAACAGGGTGGTGAGTCATAAGGTAGTACCTGACAGTGACCTCGGCGGTCGACAACATCTTATTCGAGTAAAAAACGCATTCCCCCGTCAACCAAAGTTCGTATGACTCTCTTGTTGCCGACCTTTGCAGTGTCGTCACATTCAATTGTGTAAATTGACATCAGCTCCGGCATCGAGAAAAAGCTTGATGAGAGAATCTTTGAGACATAGCAGTAATAGCGCAGACTCGTATAATGGTGTCATTCGCCGCAACCTTGCCCGAAGTTGTCAAGGTGTAGCCCGTGAGGGAATAGCTGATTGACGTCGGCAATTCTATCGAGGTATTCAGCTATTCCTACTTCTTTCGAGTTTATTTAAATCGAATCGACTAGATCTCAAACTAGCGGATATTAAGTACCTTTACCGGAATTTCGGGAAAGAATAACGTTTTTTACGTTTGCAAAAGAACTTGACCCAGCTCCTACGTAGAAGTGCCTAGAGCTGATGTGCTGAAGTCTCACTATATTGCGGTGTAGCTTTATTAGAATCAGACTCCAGTCAGCAGTGCTGGTCGTGTGAAGATCTGTGCGTCGAACAGCTCTACATTTCAATTTATATTCATTTTAAAGCGTTAAAGATAATTTTTGTCCTTCTTAGCCTCTTCCACCACCAACATCTCAAGTCTTTATAAGACGCCGACCCGAAAGCAAGTTAGGAAACCAGAGCACCATTAAACTACAAGATTTTCGAGGCAACACTTTCCAAATATTGGCCTTAACCTAAAACAAGCCGCCCGCATCAGTTGTCAACGACATTGCCAATCTCCACATATCCGCTGCTTGCGGTCGTAACTCTGGTTCTCGGCCCGGCATCGCCTTAATCATAGTAAGAACACTCATACTCCACGGACATAATTCAACCATCCTTTGGTCTACCAACGGCTCGTTAATCAAGGCTCGCACCTTTTCTAGGTTGGCTTGATAAGAGCGGTTGCCAGCAGTGTTGCGGCATGAACGAGCTCTTTCCAGGGTAGCAGTTCCCGTAAGAACAACGAACATTTCCAAAAACACGAAGCCAAACGAGAAGACATCCGCGCTATCTCCTCGCGGACCGCCGCTGGCCACCTCTGGTGCAGAGTATCCGTACATCCTATCCATTGGGCCTGTGTCAGCTCTTCCCTCGTCAGCAAACTCCCTCGCAATGCCTAACAGTAATGTGTTGGTCTGGCGTCTTTGTACCAGGGGGAATGCAAGAAAGGCCCACCGAAGCCTGAATACAAAGGTCCTTTTATAGTGAGAAGGATATTTCTCAGTTCTGTGTCACTATGACGGATGCCCTGTGCATGCATGAACGTCAGGCCGTTGACAAGACAGCCAAAGCTCTCCAAGACCCGATTTCTGAAGTGGAAATATGGCGCGCGGTCTGTGAAATAATAGCCGGATTCAGTGTCTTCAAGACGCTCAAGCGCCGTTTTGAGATCACTCTGCTACCGGATGGGGGAGGATGCCCACGGTATCTCCTTGGGTGTATGACCCAATTATTTTGATAACATGAGCATGTTCCTGAGCCTTCTTAATAGCTTCCACCTCTTGTAGGGCGGCCGAACGGCCAGAGGGATATGATATCTGGATCTGCTTACGAGCCAGCACCCGAGTACCTTTTCCACTACAACATGGTTACCATGGCTAAGAATTCCTAGGTGTTGACCTGGAATAGACTCACGTAAGCGGAATACCGCGTCCACGCCTTGTTCGCACCAGATAAAACCGTTTGGAACATCATCCTCAAGGCCAACCTGCTGCACAACCACCGGGCTGATTGTGAAGTTCATGACATCATTTCTCACGCTGCATACCCAATCAGGCATATCTGTTAGCCTGCTTGCGGGTGAAGGTCTCCAGACCGTTCTAGCAACCGTAGGGATGAGAAGCCATCGGAGACGTCTATGACCGTTGCTTCTCTAGAGACAGTGTCCAAATACGCCGGCAAGGTATCCGCCGAGCTTTATACGACTTCTGGTGCCTAGGAGTAAAATCTTGGTATCCAGTTTATTGCAGATGGGTCGGCATTTCCTTGCGGCTCAGTGTTTTGCCACTTCAGCGTAAAGACATTAAGGTAGCGGTATTGCCGCATGGTCGAGTCCCGCATGCTGAGCCTTGATTACCCGACTACTTAGCCAATCACCATTTTCATGAGAAGATAATACATTTGAGCAAGCCAAAAGGGTATCGAATAAACGCTCACCAGCCTACAGCACGTTGTCCCGTATCAAAGTTCGGATTAATTCGTGCGACACTCTCCATCTTCCAGATCTGACTTGGGTCCTCCTGTTCACTGAGAATAGGCCTGTGGTTGCAGAACCAACTTTCGTCATACTTTGGCCCGAGGAAGTACTCTTTTTCAGCTGTTTTAAGCTGTAGTTTGACCGTTCCATCGCCATTGGGAGTCATGTGCCAATGTCTTCCAATTTCCGGGCCTTCAGATGTCAAATGAGGGTCGAGATTATTCTCGCTCCGTACATTCAGGTACATTTCCGGCCCCGTGTACCAAGTACGTAGACGGTATCGACTAGACTTGCTAACAATCAATCAATCAATCTGCAGCAGGCTTGCAAATCATTCAATGAGGCCTCGATATTGAATTGAATTGAATGCCAAGACTTAATCAATTCAATCAACTGATGGGGCGGGCTTGGCAACGCATTCAATCCAGAGGTCTTAATTGAATTGAGTTGATTGAAAAATATTCAAGCTTTTAATGTTATATAAAAATATACTAAAGTTTACCAGCCGAAGGATATAAACGTACTTTAAAAATATATATAATCTTCATATAATAAATTATTATCAGTTATGATAAGAGGTCGTGTTGAATCTAATCTGCAATCTACTGATTTATAAGATAAATAAAGATAAATATAACGAACCCGCTTTGCCTAATTATCGTAATCTCCGCTAATCCTCGAACCTTAATGGCCAAACTTTTCCTTAGACCCGTAAACGTCTATAAAGGTTTTAACTTGTCCCAGTTACATTAGAGAAGTTTCCTTTATTAAACTTTATTTGTATACGATCCGATCACACGTTGTAGATTCCTCACTCATCCACTCGCGCTAAGTCTCTTCGCTTCACACCAGTCCTGCAAGCTTCTAGAAGCTCTTTCTCACTGTAGAGTGTCAGCGTCATGTCCTCCAGTTCCTGCAGATCATATGGCTTCTCCGCGAATACGTCACGCGCGGATCCCACGTATTCCACCACCTCGACCTTCTCGACCGCCCTGAACGGCTGAGCGATGCGCGCCACGAAGCCGACCAACGCTTCCTTTCTCGCAGGGTCCATCCTATGATTCAAATGCCAAGGCGAGCTCGCCAACCTGATATGCAGACGGATGTATACGCTTTGGAGCGCCGGCAGCCGGGCTGCTAATATGCCTAGGGCCGCCGCGACATGATTCACTGCCGAGTTTTCAGCCTCGGTAATCCCGGGTTCGTCAATCTCGAGCCTGCAGTGCAGCTGGATGTGCTTGATATGTTTCCTCTCGAGCACGTCGAGCCAGTCGAGGAAGTAGTTTGGAGGGCAGAGGGTGCCTAGCGGCTTTGGACCAAAGTTTATCAAAACCGCGAAGTTGATGATAAAGTATTCCCCTAGATAACCGTGCGCTTCCTCGTAGAGCTTGCCGCCTGGGCGGAGGATCGGAGGATAGTCAGGCAGCGGGACAGTGACCACGGTGAGGGGGAGGCCTGGGGGAATCCAGCCCGTCTGCTCCCCCAGTTGGTCGAGAAGCTCATAGTAAATGAAATTCAGGCGGTTCTCGAGAGGAAGGTTGAACGAGGGAACTTGTGACGGCTGCGCCTGCCCCGTAGGGTTCATTTCAAGCGATGTCAACGAGCGATGTAAGCGATATACATATGAAAGATCCAACTTCCGATGTAGGTCTAAAACTTCAAAACTAGACTTCCAAGTAAAGGGGATAAGCTCGAGACTCGCGAGTAACCGCGGGTAACCGCGGGTAATCGCAAGTAATTCCATCTTCTTATAGCAGCCAGTCTGCCATACTCAACGCAAACTCACGAAAAAGTCGGAACTACCACAAGAGGAAGTCAAAATGGTTCCAACGTCATAATAGCATTCAGCTATCTTTGCAAAACCTTGTTTAAAAACGTTGGGCCGAAGAATAAATTTCCCCTAAATCTCTAGAGATTTATGACTTAAGATCTAGTGTGGTAATGGACCGAAGAGGAAATCTGTTGTTGTACTTTTGACTAGACTGCCAGGCTGTTCTGCCAGGGGTTCAGACACCATGTCATAACGAGTAACCAACCAGGAAGGATCGGAGCAGCGGGATGGCAGCCGGTGAAGACTTGGCAAGCCATGCAGGCTTACCATTCCGCATTATCTCCGTCATTATTTAGGAATCGACCCACTTTGCAGTTACCAAGGCATGTGATCGACTGCGTAATCAAGAGAAAAGAAAGAAGAAAGGAAAGGATTATGGATTATTCCGACGTTTAGGCTTGGTCGATTCGCTAATTCGGATTTCATCGCCGATGCTCTTCGCGCTGTCCATGCTTCTGCAGAGATGAGGTTCCTGTGCAACATCGAAACATTTAAAGCAAGAAATTGCATGCTTGCAATTTGCCAGTGCACGGTTCACCAGATGGGAAGGGATAATCTTCGTTTACTAAATATAGTCAGTTATCCCTTCGACTGGTGAAATTCGTCCTACATTATCGATAAGATCTAGCCAATATAATTAATTGGATTAAGGCTCCGTGATTAAATTTACGTAGTTATAGAAGCTATTGTTTCTAATATATATATGTATTTAATCTTTAAAGCTAGGTCACTTAATATAAAAAGGCTAATATTTTATCTATAAAATATATAGTGAATAAATTAGCTATATAAAGCCCTTACAGCTTTATAAGGTCTTTTTTAATTATATTTTAACCTTTAAGTCAGTAAAATCAAATATTGAGTTAATAAAGTTTATATTATTAAAAGTATAATTAAAAGATGTAGTTAATTGATGTATATTAGTTGAATTTATAAGTAATACGCGTACTTTTGATTCTAGTATTTTGGTGTTCTACACACGGTCTAACTTTCATAGGACATCACCAGGGGAATGGATATGGGTTGAAATGTCAATACAGCCTATTCCCTGGTTCAGACAGCCACCAGCTTTCGAATGCCTATTCTAGTATACCGCAGGAAAGACCCCAAGACGCCCACCATCAGAAATCTGCACGCTACCGTCAATATACGCACCACCTTTCCCAACCAAAAACAAAATGATTCCAGCAATGTCTTGTGCGCTGCCCTTTCGCCCGGCAGGTATCTCATCTGGCCCGTACTCATCCTTCACACCCGTGGTCATCGCCAAATGAAATACTGTGCTCAAATTTAGGCCTCCAATCCCCAGAACCAGGAAGAAGAAAGACGACCAAGAAAAAAGTTGAACTCACGTCCCGGCGCAATCACATTACTCCTAACCCCCCATTCCGCCAACATGGTCGCCAGCATCTTCCCTAGATGCACCGCCGCCGCCTTACTCGCATTATACGCCAACCCGGCCGTCGCCCTGCGCATATAGCTGCCGACGCTCGCGACGGTGATGATCTGCGCCAAGCGCTCATCGTCCGCGTCGACGGCCTCAACGCCACCCTCGCCGAACCCCTCCCGCCGCCGCTGCCGCGCGCGGTCATGCGCGGCCACCCTGCCGCCCTCCCACCCGCCGCGGCGGTTCGCGGCGTCCAGCAGCGGTAGGAAGGCGGCGGAGACGCCAACGACGGACGACGCGTCGTGGCCATCGTGGCCGCCCACCCGTCCCAGTCCTTCAGCAGCACGCCCTGTAGCTCGGTGACGGTCTGCGCGTCGTTGAAGTTGGTGTGCACGGGCCCAATAATGCCCGCGTTGTTGACCAGCACGTCGATGAAGCCTTTCTCGCGCTCGATCTGCGCGGCCGCGGCCGAGATGGAGGACGGGGAGGTCACGTCGCATTCGATTGGGCCGAGGACGCGGAAGCCTGAGCCTGGTGTGTCGGAGGAGGAGGGGCCGGTGCTGGGGAGTAGGGGGACGTCTCGAGGGTCTGGATGCCTTCGGCGAGGACGGAGTGGCGGCGGCCCAGGAGATAGATCCTGTGGGCACCTGTCTGCCTGAGTGCGGCGGTCATGGCGAGGCCAATCCCTGGGGTGGTGTTGTCAGTCTTCCATTGCGGAACGTAGAGGAGACAGAGGGTGGGAGTGGGGTGGTGGGGTGGTGGGGTAATTCTGAGACGGGGCCACACCACTGCCTCCGCCCGTAATGACCATGACCAGGCCTTTGGCGGAGAAGAGATTCGCAAGGTCAATTGGCGCTTGTACATCCATATTTTGGTTTGTGGTGTTGGTGGGCAACTAATATTTTTTTTCTCTGGGGCAGAATGAAAAATGTGTGGTTACTTTCAGGCGTCCCCTGCGTTATCGGCGTTTGAACTCCCGAACCGTGTGTTAAATTCGGCCGATCGCCCTTTTGCTAGCTAGTCCTGCTAGACTTGGAATTGCACATTCATTGTCTCATAAATTGTTGTTCTGTTTATGGCTGTTAGTATATGGTTAATAATCGCAGTATTACTAGAAAATATGAATCAGAGCCAGAGCGATTGTCTGACAAGCGTTCAATTCCTACCGAGAGAGCCTACGTAGAGACCGTGTTCCTATACTCGTTATTTTTCATTGATCCTACAATATTCCTGTATGGCAACCGTGCCTAACTCCAGAGAAGTGCAGAAACAGGGGGAAATATGCCCAGACAAAGACAGAAAGGGAGGAAAGGATAAACACAAAGGAACTGAGTATACCGCTCATGATACCTCACGCTTAATTCCGCTGGATTTGTTGAATGCTCATCTGTCAATTCATCGCTCATTTCTCATTTCTCGTCAATTACTATGTCAATCAAATAGAGCTAACGCCTCCGATAATCTTTAGACCTTGGGAGTCTGCAGAGTAAGCTAGAACGTATCGGCTGGGGTGCCACTGGAGATATGGTGCTGGGTGCGTTGTTTCGACCTGATAGACGTATTCACCGGTCTCTGTATGCGCAATCGACAGACCTGTCCCCTCGTCTGACCCACCAACAACGTAACTACCGTCAAAGGAGAAATCGACGCTACGAACTGGACCGGTCATCTCCATCAGGGTGCGAACGCAAATCCAATCGTGTGTATCCCATAATGAAACTAGAGCGTCGCCACCACCGATTGCAAGGTGAGACCCACTCGGTGACATGGATAGTGTGTAGCAAGACGAGGTATGTGCATTAAGAGTGTGAAGGAGGTCAAACGAGGGGTAACTCAGGATCTTTACGCAACCTTCTCCCGTGGTGACGAAAAGATGCTTGCCGGCCCAACCAAAAATAGTTTGGTTGGTCTGAACATTTTGCCGGTGAGTGGATATCGGTGAGAGGGTGTCTCGCGAGATTGGAATTAATGTGTCATCCTATACCCAGTCAAAACATGTCAGCCAGGTGAAACCGGGAGCTAAAGTACATCCATGTGACTTCATAAATTTTTGTGTGAAGTAGAAATAGAGGAGTAGTTCATACTTTTTTGCCCACGATGATTTCCTTCCCATCCGGCTTCCAAGCTAGGGTGAATGCTTCCCCACTGACCTTCACCTCTCCAATACTAGCCTTCGTACGGACATCCCAAAATCGTACGGTCCCATCTGTTCCACAGCTAGCAAGCTCGGATTCGCTGACAGGGCTGAATGCAACACGTTCTACTCCACCCTGGTGACCGCGCAGTTCGGTGGAGTTCTTCACATTAGTCTTCTCCGGATTCCAAATCCGCAACGTCCGGTCAGCAGCGCCGGTAGCAATCAGAGTGCCCGTGGAGTTCCAGCACAGAGTTTTGACATTGTGGGCGGCCGAGCTGCGTGGACTGTCGGTGTACGTAGAAGTTTTGAGCTTCGAGAAGGTTGACGCGAACGCAGATTTGGGCAAGGAGCGCGCGCGCGTTGGCGGCGCCATTTCAAGGTGGCTGAAAAGATTTTGCAAATAGTCTAAGTCAAAAGCATTAGATCTGGTAGTCAAAGAAACTCAAGGTTAGGAGTGAAAGTGTGCGACGAGTTTGAACAAAGATGGAAGTCTTTAGATGTCACAAGTGGATGAATGCAGGGCGGGTAGCTCCTTCTCGGCGGGATGCGGGGGCAGGGGCAGGAACGAAAACAGTAGTTGGAGGACATGACGCTGACTCGCGGGCTCCTCTTCCGCCTCAACCACGGCATCAACCACAGTCTCAACTGCGGCCGACCTCCCGCCTCGACCTTGTTCACAATGTCATCGCCATTTGCCCTCCTGGGCCTGCATGTAATGAGTCTAAGGGCTACTCAGCATTTGGAGAGCAAATTTGCGGACCGCTTTTCGTTTATCTGGTGCTTCGACACCAAGGGCACTAACAACTTTAATTGTTTCATCATTGCTTCTTGAAATGGGACCAGGTTTTGCTGAGATGACTACAGTCGTTTGAAATTCGAACTGACGCTCTGGTGACCGTGTGCAGTTAGATGTTTATACGTTCTTCAACTGCAGCTCGGCGGAAGTGGCCGGGCAGATGCAACTATTTACCGTTGGATGGCTGTTTTATGAGGATACTACTGACACAGGAGAGACAAGCTCTTTACTCGTACTCTTTCAGATAGTTGATGTAAGATCCAAAGGCGCCGTTCGCCAAAGGTTTTTATTCCTTAGTAGAAATTAAGAAATATACTTCACGTATTTCCCACCCCCCCTTTCGTAAACAACATATGAATTACTTACACGTTTCATTTCACTCTTACTCTCATTTCTAAAAATTTAATCCGCAGAGATATTTTAATCATTAAAATGCCAAACTCTTTAAAAAGAACATGACCTGAGCAGATGAGCATCTTTTAAGCCTGCACAATATAAATAAAGTATCTACGTTTATCTTTGGATTTATTTTACCAGAGTTAAGTAACAATTTATTTCCCATACGCTTTTTGAATTCCACTTACTTTTGCAGCTTAATTTTTCTCTTCCTCGCCTCGTACTCTTCTGGTATTCAGCTCTGTCAACTGTCTCCCCATCACGCTTCAAGCACAACGTGAAATATGCAGAAGAGTATGCCATCGCTAACACCTATTGACGTGCCCTCATCTAACGTGTTACGCGCAACCGTTTAATTTAATCCTCGCTCGCCGAGTCGGATCGGAATCGGAATCGGAATCAGTATATACGTACTCGGGTTGAACAGACCATGCCCCGATTACATACCTCTTCGCGAGCTCATCGTCAAATTTGCCAGATAGGCCACTACCGGTCGTGAAGTCTTCAGCCAGGTCCATCCACTCCTGACCCTCCTGCTCCATCTGCTACGCAGTCGGCTCGGCGTCACCACCTTTCTTGGCAATGCTCTTCGCGCCATCGCTGGCAGTCTGGTCTGGCTTGCGCGATCACCCTTCATTATGGCGTTATAGATCACAACCAGGGTCAACCAACCCGTTCTGTCCTGCCCCAGCTCCACTCGTTGCTTCTCCAGCTCCGCCCGTTCTTGCTCCAATCCCTCCTTAGTACGCGTATCAAACAAAACGTCGCTGTCGTCGTTCTCACTGCCACTATCAATGTCGCCCTCGGAATCCTGCTCCACTAGCTCCGCAGCCGGCCTGGCATCCGTATCTTTCTTAGCAATGCTCTTCGTGCTATCACCCGCAATCTGGTTCTGGCTCTCGCGCTCGCCCTTCCGGATCGCCTGGAAGACCGCAACATCCGTCTCCCAATTCTTCTCCTCCTGCTCCAGCTCCCTCGCCCACTGCTGCAGCCTGTCCACGGTAAGCAGCTCAGACTCCGAGTCAGAGTCGGAATCAGTCTCGGGATCCTCGCGATCCTCGGCCGCAACCGGCGCAGTCTCGTTCCTCGCGCGGGTAGGTTACGCTGATGCGGTGCTCTGTGCAGCGCTCTGCTCGAGCTCGGTGGATTGGTTCGCGACTGGCGCGAACCCGGATCCGGGAAGATCGCGGCCCCAGATGCCGGCGGGGATGCCGGAACCTGTCCCTGTTACGTACTCGAGGCCAAGACTTTCCAAATCCTTTACGGGCGCCGCACGCTTGAGTGGTGCGTGCCCGACTGAGGCCGTGGGGTGGGGTATTGAGTATCCGGGTGCTGAGTAGCGGAATGCTAAGCAGCGGGATGCTGAACAGTGGATTGTCGAGTAGTGAGGTGTCGAGTAGCGGTGGGTCGAGAGGTGGAGCGTCGAGTCGGAACGTGCAAAGTTCTGATAACAGAAAGATCCGGGGGCTGCGCGGCGACCAAGTTCATATCGACCCCGCCCTTGAGATCGTAAAAGCGCCAGGGGCTCGCGGGCTTTGGGCCCTTGGACTTCGCGCTCGCGGACTTCGTGCTCTTGGACTTCGTGCTGGCAGGCTTCGCGCTGGTCGTCTTCGCGCTTGTATGGCTCACGCTCGTGGGCTTCGCGGTCGTGGACATCGCGCGCTTGTCCAGCGCGATTGACCCCGCAGAATTCAAGTTGTTAGGAAAATCCACGACACCCCAGGAAGCAGCACAAGATCTTCGGAAAAGATGCCCTGGCGCTTCCCCAGCTCCCCGGCTGCCCAGCAGCGCCCGAGTCCTGGTAGGAGGCCTTGGCCTCAGCCTTGTCCTCAGCCTTGTCCTCAGCCTTGTCCTCAACATTGTCCTCAGCCTTGGTCAGCCTTGGCCTGAGCATACGCAGCACCGGCAAGAGACAGACTGATAATAGGCAAGAAAGGGCTCAGGGTAATTGCCGCAATTTCCTCGCCTTCGATACGGCAAATGACGGCGGCTTCCCTATCCTTTTCGCTGCCCGAGCGCTTCACCAGCGTCGTCGGCACCGGCTCCACCGGCACGATGTCGGAGCCGCTGAGAATGTACGTGGTCGGGAGCGCGTCCATGTATGCCAAGATGGAGGCGGCGGTCGCGACCGCCGGCAGCGATGTCAGATTGAACACCACCTGCGTTCTGTGGCAGCTCCTGCGGAGGCGCCCGCCCAGGATGGCGACACTGCCGCTCCAAAGCTGCTTCAGGGGACGGGTGACGGTCATGGGCGTGTAGAGCGGCGCGGCGGCGCGGCTCTCGAGCTCGGCGGCGGCCATGGTGGCGGCGTATTCGGTGCTGTAAGTTGAGGTTGTTGTGCTGTGCAGTGGTCCCAACGATATATTCATAAGCTTTTTGGTAAATATTCACTCATAAGAAATGCCAAGACTTTTTATTATAAGTGTTTTTTTTTAAATCTATTCCTCAGTGCCTTTAAAAGAACTCCTATTGGGGTTTATAATAGATACCTATAGGCGTGATTGTGTTATTATACTTTTTTATTACGTCTTAGCATATCGTTAAGTATTCATAAGCTAACGATATTATCATTGAGACCACTGTGCTGCGCTGCACTTTGGTCGCCATGGTGGTTTTGGTGACAATGTTGAGCGCAGCGGCGGAGGTCATGGAAGCCAGGCCGTTAAGGGCGGCCAGGCAGGTGATGGAGGTCTTCATTGTTTTGGTGTTAGCAGGTCTATTTGCTGGTGGCGAAGATGAGTGTGAAGAAGCAAAGGTTTTGGATGGAGAGAAAAGAATGAAGGTTTGGGGGAATTCATGTATGCTTGTGTGTGAGAATCTTATCTAGAGTTTGTGATGACGGCTGTGTTGGATGCGCTCTGAGAATATCGAGTGCATCTCATTTTTTTCTAGTCAAACCTGCGACTGAGCGCGATTTCTTGGTAGACTTGAGTGCTAGGAAACACTAAGTGTAGAGTTGATATGTTATTGTTGGTAACCTATTAGGGGTAGGGGTAGCACGTGCGCACGCATTCCTTACGTGCGCATTCCTCGCATGTTATAAGTACGCGAGGCCTCGCATATAGAATAGGAATAGACATCCATAAACCTAAGAGTATACCCGTAACAAAGTAATTACAGGTCTGCAATAGGTTAAAGTATACCGACACTAATTAGTAGACGTATAGATTAGGAGATATATAATAGCTTATAGCTTATATAGGTTACTTACAACTCTATATAAACTCGCGCTACTGCCTACTCTAGTTAAAGAAGGGAACCGTACCCCGCCTAATACTACCGCAAGAAAGAGTTGTTAATTTAACCACCTTACGCTATATTATATAAGGACTACAGTTTTACTAATATTATTATAAGGAAGAGTTATTAATTTAACCACCTTTGTCGGAATGTTAGTTATGTGACGTGGTCACGAGACCACGAAGCAAGGCTAGCTAACCTGACCTTGGAGCAACCCCTTACTTCTAGACAATCAATAACTACCAACTTCAACACCGCATACGTATCGCAATACAGTGATATTCGTGCACGTTAATAAAGCGAGTATACCAACACTGATCAGTAGACGTATAGATCAGGAAATACGCAATAAGCTAGAGCTTAAGAACTGTACTAGAAACTGTTAGCGACTTAGTCAATTAAGGCATGAGCACGGCAAGAGGGTCGCGTAAGCCTGTATGATTGGATTGTCTATAAACGAGGATCTAAAGCTAGAGAAAGGAAAGGAGAAGAAGAGCAGCGCCGCTCAATGTTTTATGTGATCTTCGCGTCACGTGACCGCAATCTGCGGCAATTTGCTAGTACCGTAATACTGTCCGAGATTGTCTAAAACTATCTGTGATTGTCCGCTATAATCTACTGCCATAATCCACCGTTTTCTACTAGCGCTGTAACATTAACCCCCCCTCCGAAAAAGCCTGCCCTTAGGCTTTGTATGTCCGTGGGGTGTTCTTATCTGTATACTTAACAGGTAGCTTATTATCTTTGCTATACTAGCACTCCATCCACTTGTCTAGATACTTCGGGGGTCCTGGCTTATTAGGGTATTAGTTATGGAACTCTTTAAGCTTTTAGGGGTAACCTATAAAATTCCAAGCGGGGTACTAGGTTGGGTCTAGATCGTAACCTTTCTATTAGATATAGTATTTTAGCGTTCCTTATACTAGTTTACAGGCTAGTATTTTATTAACTTCCCACTCGTTATTGCCATTAACTTAAATTAGTAGTGGAGGCTTATTCTTTTGTTTAAGTAGTGGGTTATTTGTAGCTTTCCATAGCTTATCTGGTAAGAAAATAGGGTGGACTTTAATTAAGTCTAGAAGTTTAACCTTATATAAGTTGCCTTCTTTATTAAGGATTTTATATGGTCCTGCTATTTTATAGTCTAGCTTACGGCTAGGCCGTTCTATCTTCTAGTTCTTTGTTATAACCCAGACCTTATCGCCTATGGTAAAGTTGGGCTTGCGCCTGTGCTTATTTACCTACTGTTCCATCGATTTCTGGGCCTTCTTTAGGTTCTTATAGGCTACTGTTTATGCTTCTTCTAAGCGTCTAGCATATTGCTGTGCTTCCTTATAAGATAGTTTTTTGCGTACGGTCTGTGGTCCTTCTAGTCTTTCCCAGTTAAAGCTTATATGAGGTAAGTATCCTATTTCTAGCTAAATAGGTGTAAACCCTGTAGAGTTATAGGGTAGGGTTGCCTGGGCGTAGTCTATTATAGGTAGTAGTTTACTCTAGTTGTCCTAAAAGTAGTTAATAAAGGGCCAGAGTCTCTAGTCTAAGTATTAATTTACAATCTCCGTCTAACCATCTGTCTAGGGGTAGTATGCTATAGAGAGCTTTAGCCTAATACCTAGAATCTGGGTAAACTCATTCTAGAAGGCTAATATAAACTGTGGCCTATGGTTGGATATAATAGTATCTGGTAGTCCGTAAATTTAGTAAACATAGTGGATATATAATTAAGCCGCCTCTTTAGCATCAATATTCTTATAATAGGGGATTAAGAACGGGCGCTTGCTAAAGTGGTTAACTAGGATTATAACTATATTATATCCGTCGCGGTCCGTAGGTAACTTATAGAAGTCTATAGAGATATACTACCAGGGGCGTTCTAGTATTAGAAGTGGCTTTAATAGCCCTAGGGTCTTGTCTTATGGAATTATAGACCTACGGCAGTCATCGTAGTTCTATATATAGCAGTTAATATCCGTAACTATTCTGGGCTAGTAGTAACGGTTACTAATAATCTTATAGGTCTTGTTTTTTTTAGGGTGGGCCGTAGAGACCTAAGTATATGCTTTAGTAATAAGCTAAGTCTGTAAGTTCTATACCTTTACTACTACTAGCCGTTCCTGGTGCTTAAGCAGTCCGTTTTCTAGGGACCATGAGCCGGTAGAATCCTTTGCCTTTTCACAGTACTCCTGTAGAGAAGGGGCCGTACGGTTTGCCTATAGCAGTTTATTAATAAGGTTAAGTTTTATAGAATTAATAGGACATATCTTAGCGCTTAAAGGGTCTATATTTAGTTCTGCTTATATTTAGGGGTTAAGGCATTCTAGTTATAGTAGCGTCTAAGTCTGTAATAAGATCTTCACAGCTACCTGGTTATCTAGGTCCTATTTACGCCTTATAAGAGCATCCGCACAGTTGGTAGTACCTGGCCTATATATAATTAGGAAGTTAAACTAGGATAGGACCTCCGCCTAGCGTGCCTACCGGGCTGTAAGGGCCTTTGTTGTCATAAAATATTCTAGGGCTTTATGGTCCAAAACTACTTAAATAGGCTTAGGGGCTCCTTTTAACTATATTCGCCAGTACTAAAAGCTAGAGATAATAGCCAGCATTTCTTTATTATGAATTGGGTAGTTTAGCTCAGCATCTATTATAGTCTTTAAATAGTAAGCAATAGGGTGCTATTTTTTGTCTATCTACTTTTGGGAGTAAACGCTAGCTATAATGCCATCTAAGGCATCAATTTCTAGCATTAAGGGCCGTTCTAGGTTAAAGTGGGCGAGTAAGGGAGCAGAGACCAATTATTTCTTAAGCTTATTAAAGGCCTGCCTATATATGGTATTAAAGTGAAAGGGCCGGTCCTTATAGGTAAATTGGCTTAGGGGCCAGGCAATTCTACTGTAGTTCTTAATAAAGCATTAGTAGAAGTTATAAAACCCTAAGAATAACTACACCCCCTTTACAGTTCTTAGGGGTATCTATTGGTTAATTATAGCCGTCTTTTCTAGGTCTGCCTTAATTCTGTTTATACTAATAATAAACCCTAGGTACTTTATACGCTTAACACTAAATTCCAATTTCCTAATATCGGCCTAGAGGCCAGCCTCTCAGAGCCATTATAGGACTTTATGGATATGCTCCTTGTATTCCAACTTATTTTTAGAGTAAATCATAATGTTATCCAGGTAGGCCGTATAGAAGTCATCAAGGTAGTTAAAGAGTATATCGTTTATATATCGCTGGTACGTAGCTAGTCCATTAGTCAGTCTAAAGGGAAGTATTTTATATTTATATGTTCCATAACGGGTTTAAAATGTGGTAAGGTCTTCTAATCTAGGGTCTATTCTAATCCAGTAAAAAGCCTAACAGATATTAAGCTTAGTAAAGATTTTAGCTCTACTTATTTGGGCTAGAGTCTTATTAAGTAAGGGTAGAGGGTAGCGGTTCTTGTGGGTTATATTATTAAGTTTACGGTAGTTAATACAGAAACGAAGTCCTCTATTTAGCTTCTTAGCAAAGAGAATAGGCGAGTTAAAAGGGGCTTAACTAGGCTTAATAAAGCCCTTATTTAGGTTATTAATAAGGTACTGCTTTGTAGCCTATAATTTGGCAGTAGACTGCTGATAAAGGGGGCTATAACTAAGGGTGTCTTCCTTATCTGGCTCAATCTCAATCTTGTGGTCGTACGGTCGGTGAGGTGGGAGTATATTAGATATTACCTTAGAGAATACGTCCTTGAATTTCTGGTGTTAATAGGGTAGTTTCTGTTCTACTAGCTCCTTATCTATAAGCTCACTTTCCTATCCGCTAAGCTCGCTTTCCTTTTCCTTAATTATTCGATCAATTTTATATAAGCTAGTGGTAAAGGCAATGGTATTAGGTTGGACCAAGTTCCAATAGAATCCTACAGCGCCGATACAGCAGATATTAACTAGGGGAAGGTCCATAGGTTTCTTTACAGACTTTTATTAGGCTGTATTTTACAATATAGGGTTTATAGTCTTCCTTAGCTTACATTCTATTTTCTATAAATTGTCTTTCTAGTCTATTAGTTTAGTATGGCGTCTGGTATTCCTGGCCTTTCTTTATAGCTGCATAGGGCCTAAGTTCTCCGTGGGGGACTTAGCTAGGTTACTATTGATTTCCTAGATCTTTGGTGCGGGTGGTGTAATATAGGTAGTCTGGGGGCGGTGTAGTATATAAATCCGTTGCGGATTAAGCTGTATATTTTTCTCAAAGGCCTAGTCCCTACACATAGCGTTGGCCTGGTGAATAGTATTAATCTAGGGCCGTATAAGGTTTTCCATTATAATACTAATTTCTTTTATAAAGGAAGGGGTCAGGGGTAGGGATTTGGGCTAGATAAGCTGTTTACTCCGTATGTTAAGCTATAAGCCTAAATAGGCTAGCTATTTTCTTCCTAAGATTATATTGTGGCTTCCTAGGTCTGTAATAAGAAAGGGGACGTTATACTACCTTCGTCCATCAACACGGAGGTGGATCCGTAAGATAGTTATAATAGGTAGTCCTATTTGTCTATTATACCCACAAATAGGAACTGGTTTAGGCAGTTCCTTAAGAGGCGCATTTAAAAATTTAGCTAGCTTTACAGCACACTAGGTATCTATTAAGGTAAAGGCATTCGCTCTAGAGTTAGCTAAAGCGGAGGTTAAAACTTAATATCCATTATAAAATAAAGTATAAGGGATAGTGTAGCTTTTTCCACTAACTAGCTGACCTAGATTAATATATAATATATTAATTCCTTTTAACCCTAGAGAGGAGTCTTTCTTTAGGGTTCCTCTTTTTTTAACTCTATACTGTCCTCCTAAATTAACAGAACCTTGCCCGTTTTTGCCTTTATCTGGCAATCCTTTATAAAGTGGTTTTTCTGGCCGTATAAAAAGTAAGCTCCTTAATTACTAAGGGCCTATTTATAGGGGTTATTGTATATGGGCTAAGTATACGCTAGACCCACAGTAGGACTAGCTGTATGGCTAGCTGCTAAATTAACGGCGGGCTGTGCGGCTGGTGCTATAGGAGTTACAGATTATGCCAGAGTGTTATAGGCCGTTTATGTAGTGCTTATGGTCTGGTTTGGAGAGTTTCTAGCTTTATACTGCTTAGCTTATGCCTTAATTTAACAGAGGCCTTGGTTAATAGATAGGCAGTGGTCCGTAAGTACCTTTAGCGTCTGTATAGTAGTAAAAACTAGTAGTACGGCGCGCTGTAGGTCTAGGGTAAGCTTGTTAAAGAGGTCTGGCATCAGGTCTTTATAGGGAATTTAGGCTTGGCTAGCTAGGTACAGAAAGCGGGTTTAGAAGGCTAAAAAGGTCTCTATTATCTTTATATTAAGAGCTTTATAATTAAGGCGGGCGTTCTATACCTTAAAGGGGTCCTTATAGATAGAAGACAAGTGGTTAATTATCCTGTTTCCAGAGAGGAAGGGATCTGCTGAGTCCTAGGCATATCGCGGACGTAGGTATGTCTGTGTATCTCCGCCGGTACAGCCGAAGATGTAGGCCATCTTAGCTTAAGTAGTGGGGAAGTAGTTTGTATTAACTTCGAGCTTATCCTACAATTGAAGCTTCTAGTTATTAAATGTGGGGTTAGTTCCATCTATAAGTAATAGGGGGTCTACAACCTTTGCGGACCGTGATGATACTAATGCTATATATTAGGCTAGGGCCTTAAGGACTATAGCAAGTCTTTAGGCGTCTAATAACTCCTTGCTAGGTGTAGGGGTGTCTCTAGTTTTAAGCAGCTCTCAAAGCCGTTTAATTTTGGTATTAGCTGCTGCTAGTTCTTCCTAGGGGGTCGAGATGGCGACTGTTTTACTGTCACGGCACTGACCTGTCGTACACTGTCTCGTACTGTTTCCTACTGTTGGCTGGCCCACCATTAGCGCCTTGGCGGGCTGGCCCTACTATTTGTGTACAATACCCCCTTTCCATCTTCTTCTCCTCTTCATACCACAATGTAGTTATTTAGCCTACTTGCATTACAGCACTGTGACATTTACTATTAGAGGTATTTGCGGGTCCTATAGCGGCTTTGCCAACTGCTGTATTTCTTAGCATAGTGGTAGGGGTATTGGGTAATTTCCGGTGTTTGTTTATTTCCTAGGGGGTCTAGTCCATGCGTATCCTATTCTTAGGTTTCGCGTTCTGTTCATATTCTTTTGGTTCTTAGGGGTCTGTCCTATCCTTATAGTCCTGTTCTGTGTCCTTGTCCTGTTTATGGCCTTGTAGATATATTTAAGTTCCTTCTTAGAAAAGAAGAGTAGTGATAAGCTTTGGATAATGTTAGCGACTCAGTTAATCAAGGCATAAGCATAGCAAGAGGGTCGCGCAAGCCTATATAATTGGATTGTCTATAAACGAGGATCCAAAGCTAGAGAAAGGAAAGGAGAAGAAGAGCAGCGCCGCTTAATATTTTATGCGATCTTCGCGTCACGTGACCGCAATCTGCGGCAATTTGCCAGTACCGTAATACTGTCTAAGATTGTCTAAAACTGTTTGCGATTGTCCGCTACAATTCACTGCTATAATCCACCGTTTTCCACCAGCGCTGTAACAGAAACAGTACACAGATCACTTAGCCTTGTCTATTTTAGTTAAAGGAGAAAGCTATATTACCCTTAAAGCTCGAGACTATGTATTAGCTTAACTGCTAACGCGTCAGATTGCCTAGAGAATTATATTTTTACTTAGAGAAGATTACGACCTCCCTTAAGCTTAAGAGAATTTATACTAGCCTTATAGCCAATACAACAGATCGCTAAGAGAATCGCAGTCTTGCTAAGAACACTTTACAGGCCTAATGGCTGTAAAGGACGTATACACCTAAACACCCTTACCTTAACACCCTTACCTTAATACCCTTACCTTGATGACCTCAACCTTAACCTTAACCTTAACCTTAACCTTAAACTATAATATACACAAGAACTAGTACACTGCTTTATACAACAAAATAGATCCTAAATGGAAGGAGAGAATCGCCAGACATGGTTATAGGATTAATATAGTAACTGCCTTAAAGGAAGACCTGGAAGAATATATAGAAACGAAAATCTATAAGTATATATATAAGAACTTTATGGATTATACACTATAGTTACTATTCCAAGAAGAATTTAAAGGCTTTACTATTAAGGACTTTAGAAAGATACGCTCTATTACTAGAGCAAAGCTCCATACTTACCTACTCTAAAGAGGAGTATACGTTGCTATACATAGCAATAGATACCCACTTTATAAGGTTCTATATAATATCCTTACAGAAGAGGAACCTTATAAATAGACAGATAAGGAAATTACAGAAGCTCTTAAGAAAGTCAGCCCTATAATTATAGTAGTACTATAAGAATAACTTAACTTAATATAAACAGCTCTAATATTAAATTAAGCTATAACCCCGTTAGTTATAGCCTCTTTAGTTCCTATAACTCCCCCCTATAGCCTACTACCTTCCCATACAGTGCTAATGCCTATAAACTATTAACTACCTCCACTACCTCCAACGCCTATAATCCAGCCTATAGCTATAGCTATAATACCTAGAACATAAATACCTACCCCTATAACACCCCAACTAGCTGTTGTATCTATACCCTAGCAAACTGCACCAACTGCTACCTAATAGTAAGCTGCACCTACCTCCACCTAGAATTAACTACTTACCCTCCTTACTTAACTCCTATAGATGTAGAATTAGTAATTATTACCTATAGTAACTGCCTCTACCCTTTTTCTAGTAACCGCTCCTACCCTACCTGGTGCCCCTCCTGCCCAGTATCTTTACCCTAGTACTGCCAATACCAACCCTACTATGCACCTGCCTATATATAGCAAAGAGGCAGCTACTATTGCTAAGATCTACATAGACAACCAGAAGTACGATGGAGTAAGTAATAGCTTTAACTTTAAGTTAACTATCTTCTATAATATCTGTAAGAGAGCTAGTCTACCTCCTAAAGGCTATATAACTGCATTTCTAACCATGCTAAAGGGACTTGCTTAGGATCACTACTATAATAGCAGCCTTTTAACTAGATTATTCACTAAGGCATATAACCACATATATTACTTCTTTGAAGGACCAGAGTACTATTAGAGAAACCTTACTAAATAGAACGCTATTAACTTCTAAGAAATTATTAATGAGAACCCTAATAAGCAAATCTATTAAAGTTTCCAACTACTCCTTAATAAGCTCTTAAAACATCGCTATGGATTACACTTAGAATTTTATATAGACCTCTTCCTTACGAATAAGCTAGTTACCGCTTGCTAAGGAGTACTAGTATGCCATATCGCTATTTCTAACCCTTCTAAAGACCTCTTCCAGTTAATTAGCAAGCTGCAATCTTCTATAGTTATATAGGAGAAGGAACACCCTTCCCAGGCCTTAATAAGACCGTCTTAAGGAGCCTACTTTACAGATTGCATATACCGCCGTGATATCCGTAACAACTGTAACCGAACCTACTCTTATAGACAAAATACCGTCAGGTCCCTAAAGACCAAGTACTACATTTACCAAAAGGAGAGCTACCGCTCATGGAAACACACAGAGGAGGAGCGGAACCGTTTTAGAAATAAGTATAAAAGACGTTTTAATAATAGCAAGGGCCGTAACGGTAACTTTAAAGAACGCTTTAGACAATACACTATCTACTATAAAGGAGATAATGATAATAAGTATAATAAGACTTTTAAAGCTCTTGTGCTAGACATAGACGCTAACAAAAATACTAATAATAATAACAGTAAGAAAGAACTAGAAGACCCTAACGGCTACTACCTTATATTATTTAGGACTCTTACTACAGATAAAGCAACCTCTACAAGCGTAAAACTAGCTAATAAGGCTTATACTTACTTATTTACTGTAACCTCTACGGAACCTACTACGGAAACTAACCCGTTTAACTACAATACAATAACCGCCGTTTCACGCTATACTTCCATGGTATTTATAGGAATTATAATTAATACCAGTACATCAAAGAAGTCTATAGCCGGTTACAGATAATTCTAGGCACTATAGAACGCGGACTAATTTATAAAACTTAATACCTTAACCAAAGAACAAGTTAACGTGCAGTTTGGTATTAGAATTGCTACCTCTATTAGAACTACGGATATTATCACCCCTATAGGCAAGATACAGTTTTATATTATCTATACGGATACCCCCTTCTTGCTCTATTTAGCGGATATGGATAGACTTTAAATCTACTACAACAACCTTAGAAATGTTGTTATCACTTACACCAAAAAAGTGCTAGTAGTGCAATGGTTTAGCCACCCATTTCTCCTATAGAGCTTATTACTATAGTTATATTTATCTAAATCCTTTAACGCGAACCCCTACTACTTAATAGATATAGAGCTACGGCGCCTATATCGCCGATTTAGACATCCCTTAGTTAAGAAATTACAAAAGCTACTCTACTATACTAGCCATAAAACTAATAGAATAGCTATTAAGCAACTAACCAAGTTCTGCTACTACTATTAGAAGTTTAGTAAATTATTAGGCAGATTCCGCTTTACCCTATAAAACAACGTTAATTTTAACTATAATATTATTGTCAACATTATATACATCAGCAGATCACCCCTCCTATATATTATTAATAAAGGAACGCAATTCCAAGCCAGTAGATAGCTATAAGATATCAGCGCCAAACACATATAAAACGTTCTATAGATGTACTAGATTAATACCTACCTAGGGCCACTAGACCTAATTACCCATAACGCCAGAAAGAACTTTATTAGTAAGGAATTTAAGCAATATACCACTATTATAGGAATTAGTATAAAGGGAGTACCGGTTAAAGCACATAACTCTATTAGAATGGTAGAGCACTACTATAGTCTATTACAGCAAGCCTACTAGATTATTATAACCGAAATCCCTAATATTAATAAGAAGATGGGACTCCAAATAGCGTTTAAAGCAATTAATAATTTAGCTAGCCCTAAAGGACTAGTTTCTATACTTCTAGTCTTTAGAGCCTACCCCCAAATGGTTAAATCCGATACACTATCCCCTACTATTATATAACGCGCTGCCGCAATTAAAAAGGCTATAGTAGAGATATAGAAGCTACAAGCTAAATAACAGATCACTAACGCGCTAAATATACGAAACAGACCTAATGCTAATGCGATTTATAATCTCCCACTAAACTCGCCCGTTTTGGTCTGGAGAGAAGGAAACACTGGCCAAAGCGGCTATTAAGACGGGCTATTTACCTTACTTACCATTAAGGGTGAAATATATACCGTTAAGCTATCTAGCGGACCTATAGCCTTTCAATCTACAGTTATAAAACCCTACCTTTAAGCAACTAAATTGTAGGAGTAAATCATCGGACTAAAATCACTACCTAAACCTCTACTTAGGTTAGCCCTTTCTGAGACTATCTTAGAGAGACCTACTAAAGCTTAGCAACAACCCCCAAAACGAGGCAGAGGACGCCCTTGCAAATACCCTCTACTTATGGCCATAACTAATATCACTATCTACCTATAGAATGACAGTCAATTTAGTACCCAATTCAGCGCCTCCTAATAGAAGGAGCTTACTGGTCTACTTAAGAAGGGAGTTTTTGAGATTATAAGACTTACGGATATACTATAAGGCGTATAACTCTTTAACTCGCAATTTATTAACAAGATTAAGAATAAAGGAACTAATAAAGCCTTTAAGAAATCCCAACTAGTCGTATAAGCTTATAATAACTTAGAAAAGGAACTAGTTCTTACCTAATCACTAACCATTTAACAAGTTAGCTAATAACTAATTCTCTATATTGCCGCCATAAAGCTTCTATAGGCATGACTTTACCTCCGAGATATTTTATAGGCCTACATACAATCAACTACTACACTAAATTAAGAGTTTTATGTATAACCTCCACACGAGCTAATTAAGCAACTTGGGATTAACGAGGCCTCTATTCTAAAGGTTATAAAACCACTCTACGGAGTACCAGAAGCCGGTAACCACTAGTTTAAAATATATCACTTATATTACATCTAATAGTTGCATATAGACCAGTCTACGTACAACCCCTACCTTCTATAGAGTAACGAACCCTTTGGTATTATAGGCCTATAAACCAACAATACTCTATTCCTAGCAGATAAGACCTTTATAAACACAAAGTAAAACAAGCTACATAAGGCCAAGTTTATGGCTAAGGAACGGGAATAACTTACCGTTAATACGCCCATTAAGTTTAATAGTGGAGTCATTTAGCTACTAACTAATAGGAGCATTACGCTTACTTAGGAATAATAATGTATAAACCTTAGTACAATTAGTACCAAGCTTACTACAAGTACAGGATTAAGAGGAGCTATAAAAACCTTAACTCCAAAGGACTAGTACATTACTTAACATACTAGAGGTATATATATCGCTTTAGTATACCAGCCAGAAGCCTTATTTAATTTATTCTTTACCGCCCAGGTAATTAACCCTAATAAGGAAGATATAAAACAGTTAAACAAGCGTCTAAACTGGCAAATTAAGAACGCCAATAGAGGTCTTAAGTTTGTTAAGTTAGATATTAAAACCCTACAGCTACTAGTATTTACGGACGCGTTATTTGCCAATAATAAGGACCTCTCTTTACAGATTAGCTACATCCTCGTACTAGCTAATGCTATAAAGAAGGCCAATATCGTTTATTAGAGCTTAGTTAAGTACAAAAGAGTTATTTAGAGTGTACTAGCTTTTAAACTCTACGGCACGGCCTATGGCTTTAACATCAGCGTTGCAATCAAGTCTATAGTAGACAAGATCCTATAAATTAACCTTCTACTCGTGCTTTATACTAACTCTAAGTCCTTATATAACTGTCTAGTACGACTCGGAACCACCTAAGAAAAACGCCTAATAATTAACGTAATATGCCTCCGATAAGCCTATAAACGGAGACAGATTACGGAGGTAAAATAGATTAATAGAGAGGCCAACCCTACTAACGCCATAACGAAGGGAAAACCCTACGTGGCTCTTTAACGGCTTATTAATACAAACCAAATCGACCTACAAGTTATAGGATGGGTTGAACAAACAAACTTAGATTTAGCTTAGCGTTAGGTAACTAATTATAACAGTACAGACCCTAAATTTAACCAACCAATCAGGATTTTCCATGCCCAGCATGGAAAATCGCTATTAGCTTGCTTACCACTAGCGCCTTAGCGGCCCTTACAATATATCAACCTACTACCCCTAACAACTCTTCTTCTTCTTCTCTTTCTTAGCGTAGTATCTTCGTAATACAGTATTTTACAGGCTTTGGTTTAGAGACGTTTGTATAAGCTATAATATAGGTTATATAATTACGGACCTATAAAAGGAGCGTGGAAGCTATTACGTATACGCTATAAATAGTCTAGAAGTAAACTTAACTTTAGAGTATAGATTAGCCTTCTTTTTAGAGTTGCTCTAGTGTCGGAATGTTAGTCATATAGCGTGGTCACGAGACTATAAAGCGAGGCTAGCTAACCTAACCTTGGAGCAACCCCTTACTTCTAGACAATTAATAACTACCAACTTCAACACCGCATACGTATCGCAATACAGTGATATTCATATACGTTGATAAAGCGAGTATACCGACAACCTTATATATTACATTAAAAGGACTAAAAAATTACGTCACTACCTAAAAAATACTTTACCTTATATACGCTACCTTATATAAGAACATAATAGCAAGTACCTTAAACGCAGAAAACTGGAGCGTAAAGATAAAGAAGTAGGAGAATAGGATTAAGCTAGAAGGAGCTTCTTAAGAAGAGATATAGGACTATGCTAGAATAAAGTTATATAATTATAAAATATTTAAAGCAATAGATATAGACCTATAGGAGCTTTTCTAAGAAGACTTTTAGGACTTTATAATCTAAGAGTTTAATAGTCTTAGAACTAAAATTACCTAGGACTTATATAGAACCCTTTAGGGTAAAGAAGTATATATAGCTAAATATATAAAAAGTCTAACAATCCTAAGGACTCTACTTAACACGGCTATAGAGGAAGAATAGTATAAATAGTTAGATAATAAAATCTATAAGATCTATAAGCATATTATGGATATAAAGACATTACAGCTATAAAAAAGAGTCCCTTATAACCAACTTAACTAGGTCTTTTGTCTATATAAACCCTTTTAAGCATTAATATAACTATCTAGAACACCCTTATAATAAACACCTTAATTACTATTAGCTCTATCTACTATAAACTATATTCTACCTGCCACAAGCCATATTCCACCTATTATAATTTAGATCTTACCTATAGAGATCCCAAACTATAAATGGCAGATTATAACTATAGCTAAGTTATACTCTAAAGACTAGAAGTATAGCGGAGCTAAAAGCTTTAACTATAAACTAACAATCTTTTATAATATTTATATAAAATCTGGACTGCCACCTACTATATATAAGATTGCCTTTTCTATAATGCTAAAGGGACTAGCCTAGGACTAGTACTATAATTACTAGCTACCCAAAAGATCTTTTAAAAAAATTTGCAACTACTTATAGAACTTCTTTAAGGGTCCTAGATACTACTGCAGAAACCTAGATAAATAGAACGCTATAATATTACTCTCTATTATCTAGGAGAACACAAATAAGATAACTCTATAGTGCCTTTAGATACTGCTTATAAAGCTCTATAACTCATAATATAGACTTATACCCGCCTTATAGATTATAGACTTTCTATATAATAAACTAGTTATAGCTTGCTAGGGCGTACTAGCGTATAGGATTACAATCTTAGATCCTCCCTTAGATTTTAGCCACCTTATTAATAAGCTATAGTTATCTATTATCGCCTACTAAAAGGAGCAAGAGCAGACTTATACGTATACTATAGACCACTAGGAAGAACCACGTGCGTACTTTATAGACTGTTAATATAACTACTAGAACCGCAATAGCTCTAACTATAAGGATCTGCGTAAAAACTAATCTTCATAACTAAACCAAAAAAAGTGCTGCTTTATATACGGTAAAAGCGGCTATTAGTTATAGAAGTATATAGATAAAGAATAGGACAAGTCTAAAGCTAGGTTTATAGGGCGATACAATAAATAATTAGGTAAGTGCTTTTAAGAACATTTTAAATAATATCTTATTAAGTGTAAGGGAGAAGGCCTAGAGCTAGAAGAGTTAGAGGACCTAGATAAAGCCTTTATAGCTCTAGTTATTAATTACAAAGCCAAAACTAAGTAGGATAACGCAAATAGCTCTTTTTACTTTATATTTTTTAGCACTCTTGTAACGGAACCTTGTAGCAGGAACTACGGTGGGTCCTGTTATTAGGCTGGGTATATAGGTAAGAACAAATCAACAACGTAATAATAACTGGTGGAGTGGTTGCCTAATAGATTAACTCTAATTGTATTCTAAGATTTACTACAAGGAGAGAACTATCTACGGTAGGGACTGAGGTCCTTTAAATACACAACCATACTCCTAAGAAATCCTCTCTTGTACGCAAGGTACGTATTATCTATATTAAATATAACATCCCTTCCGTTTAATATAGTTAATACATTTAACGCCACGTGACCTTAGTTACCATTCCTCGTCATATAGTTCCATTGGTTTTATCCTAGACCGTGCCTATATTAACTAACTAGCTTCCTATAACTCTTCCCCAAGTAGTTATAACATTGTACTTAAAGCGTCCATAATACTATCTCTCTCCTCTTTATCTTTATCCTTAAAGATTCCTAACATCTCCAAGTCGTCTACTAGAGGTGTGATGTCCGTTTAATTAGTTTAGTTAATATCCTTACTTATTATACCTAAAGCCTCTTCTTCTTTTTCTTGGGTGGAGCGCCGCCTGCGTATTATCTCTTCAATACTATCACTTGGTGAAGTGATGGCGATTCCTTGCTCTAGGTGCGCGAAAGAGGGGTTGGTCTATATTATGCTGGCGAGCCCTTTATCTCAGCAACCCTCCTTCTATTCTAAGTGCACTAAAGTAAATATTTGGTTGTCCTGTGACGTTTGCTCTGTCTCTAATGCTAAGTATACGCGTCCTATAACTCTTAACAGTCTTCGAGTTCCCTAAGTAACTTATTATAGGGTTTTATGTTTAATCTACCACTGCGAAGCTTAATGGTAAGCTGGCCTTAGCGTTGCTCGCGGTTTAACGTGCCTTAGAAGAGTCCGCACGCGTTCTTAAAGTCCAACATTTAGCTTATGCTCGTCTTAAACGTCTTAAACGTGTTTATAAGAAGGTTTATTTTAAGAAATAGAAACTTGTTTAATAAGGTCTATAGGAACTTGGTAATAAATGAACTAGCTCTCCTCCTACAAGGGAAATAACTCCAAGTAGCTTGGTAATTGCTCCTCTTAGGTCCCCCTTAAGCAACTTGTTTTTTAGCAATCCTTTTTTATTAATATTGCCTAACCTACTTTCTTCTAATACTTCTATACCTTTCCTATAGCGTTCTCTAGGTTGCTTAGTGGTTCCTAGGTAGTCTTACTATAGCCTATCCACTTTACTTTATACTATGTTTTGTTATCTACGTCCTTATAACTAATAATCTTTAAAACTTACTATTTATCTTTCTCTTATTCTTTATACATATCTGCCTTATAAACTAGTGGCTTAATATCTCTGTATGCTAGTTCTAGCATTGTAATATATTATATAGAGTAGATCCTTATTTTAGCTAGTAGGTTTAACTTATATATAACTAATAAAATTCTTTGCTTAACTTTAAAAGGTCCTAGTCTAACATGGTCTAACTTCTTGCTTAATTATTAACTCTTGAAATTTTTGTGTAGTAGCCACACTTTATCTCCCTCCTTAAGATCTGGTCCCTTAGATTTCTTAGTATTATAATACCTTTTTATCCTTTGCTGTACTAGCTTAGCTGTTTCTATGAGGTCTATATAAAGATTCATTAATATCTCTATTCTTTGCTTAGCTATACTACTTGTCTTTTTTGCTTAATATAGCGATAACGATGTTTTTGGTTTATATCTGTAATTTGCCTTAAATAGTAATGTCCCCATTCCTTCTTATAGTGTTACATTGTATGCAAACTATGTAACTAGTAATAACGATACCCAATTATTCTGTGTGTGATTAATATAGTGCCTTAAATACTATTTTAGTGTCTAGTTTAGTCTTTCTATTTATTCGTCTGTCTGCGGATAATACGCTATAGATATTACTGCGCGAACTGTAACAGTGCAGTGTGGGTAAATTGAGTGAGCGACTTGATTGTAAAATGTAGCTCTAGAGCCTCTCTATATACACAAGGAAGGTATAGAAATAAATAAAAGGGGAGACTAATACGTAACTAAAACAACGTGATACGCAAGTGATATGTAGGCGATACGCAGGTAAAACAGTGGTGGTTTGGCAGGGTACTGTAGTTGGTTACACACCCCCCTAGATTTGACGGTGCAGTTAAAGCTGTAGAAAACAAATAAAGGTAAAAACTATACTAAAATAGGAAATTTAGATACAATTTAGGAGTAGGGTGATGTTTAAGAATCTTTGTTAGATGATGCAGTAGTAATTTAATATTGAATATCCACCAAATTTAATTGCTTTATCTACGCCTTGTACCTTTGACGGGGTAGAATTTTGGTAAGGCCGTCAGTAGGCATCTTGCCTGTAGGGACCCATTGTATGTTAATCTTTTTGTCTTGGACCTTTTGTTTGAGCTAGTGCTGATGGATGTTGATATGTCGAAGCTTGGTGTTAAGCTTTAGTATATCCTGTCTTAGGAGTCGTACGGTCTGCATATTGTTGCATAGTAGGGTAAATTTGTGTTCTAAATTGAGACCGATTGCCTTAAAGAAACGTTGCTACTAGATAATCTTAACAGCAGCCGTAGACAGGGAGAGAAGCTCCGCTTTGGTAGTTGAGCGAGTCACTAATTGCTATAGGGTCGCCTTCCAGTTAATCAGTCCTTTAAATAGCATAAATAGGTATCCTTGAGAGCTCCATCTGGTGTCTTTATGGTCCGTAAATGCTGCGTTAGATGCTCCGTAAAAGGTAACGTCTTCTCCCTTAGGGTTTCTGAAGTAGACGTGTGCTCTGAATACTTTGCTAGAGTATTTAATAGCTGTAGATTTTGTTCCAAGGCAATAGGCGATGGCTTGGTTTGATGCATTAAGGTGCTTTTAATTTGGATTGGTAAGGAATTTGGCCAGCTTAGAATGCGTCTTGGTAATATTAGGCCTTTTAAATATGGCGAGATGTGTAAGAGAACTGACTTGTTGCTAATAGGCTAGAGTTCTTTGAGGGTTCGTCTGCTGGTTGGACGGAGTTAGTTCTTTGGCAGGAAGTGGTGACTTAGGAAATCTTCCTGGTTGAATATTAAATTGATTGGCTATCTTTTTAATATAGGAATCTTGGCAGAGCTAGAGCTTTCTGCTTGCACAATCTTGTTTGATTTGAATTCCTAGGAACCACTGTAGGTCTCCTAGTGCATAGATCTTATATTAGTGTAGCAGTTTGGCTTTAAATTCTTCCAGTTTTGAAAGGTCCTTTTTGGCAAATAGGATGGCAATATTGTCTATGTAAAAGAAGATAATAAGTTGTCTATTAGTGTAAAGGCAGTTTGTACCTGGGACAGGCTTTAATCCGAATTTGGCTAGTGTATTTATAAGCTCTTTGTACTAAAGTAGTGGTGAGACCTTTAATCTATATAGTGCCCTAAGTAGCTTTAAGATATGTTTGTTTTAATTAAAGCCTTCTGGGTAGTAACAGTAGACTGGCTTGTCTAGTCTTGTATTTGTAAATACGTTTACAGTGTTATACTGTCGAATCTCCAAATCAAATGCGGCTGCTATAGCCATGAGGGCACGGAATATTTAAGCAGCTAGGGTTGCTGCATAGGTCTCTTCCTTAGTAATCTGTAGGTCTCCGCGGACGCATAGTTGAGCTTTTAGCTTTTGTAGGTAGCCGTTGCTGTTGAACTTGTATTTGAAGACCCATTTTAGTAGAAGGATCTGGTCGTTGCTTGCTTCTTCTTTTGGTATAGTCTTAAATGTCCCTTAGCGTTTCAGGTTATGGTATTCTTTTTCCATAGCCTTTTAAAAGCCAGTAGTTAAAGGGTGCTTTCTTAGCTCTTTTAGATTTCTTAGTTCTGGTGGAAGATTGTCTTGATACAGGGAGGATCTAGTTCAGTTAATGTCCTTTACTAGTCCTGTGGCAAAGCTAGCGTAGTAACTAAATAGGGTAGGTATATTGGCTAGTGCTGCTGTGTACGCTTGACGTTGAATTTGTTTGGAGCCTTCTGGTAGGACGAGGTTGGTAGAAGGATTGGCCGAGACCTTATTAGCTTGTGGAGCTGTATTTAATAGTTCTGGTGAACTGCTTGACTGGATAGAACCTGTTTTAATTGTATCCAGGATATCATCTTAAAGTCCTCCTGGTATAGCGTTTGTTTCTGGCAGATCCGGAGATACTATTCTGCTAGGTGTTGGTAGCTGTTTAATGTCCTTTATAGGGAGCTCTGCTGAGTTGTTTAATATAGTCGTTTGGTCTGCATTTGAGGTAGGTCTATATAAGATAGATTTGTCCTTTGATTTATCTTTAAGAGGTTTTAGTAGACTAATTGTTTGGATAGTGTCTTCTAATGCTTCCCTTAGTAGGTAGTTGATGTTTTAACCCTTAGGGTCATAGAATGAGGTCTTGTTAAATATAACGTCTCTGGTTTGGATGACCTTATAGAGACTTAGAATCTAGATTTAATAGATATTGGTTGAATTGTAGTTGACTAGGTGTCCAATTGATGTATAAGGAGCTAGCTTGTCTCCCTTTCTGACTTATTTATTTAGCGTATAGGTCTTGCAACTGTATTTGTGCATATAGGTAAGTATTGGCGGCTTGCCGTAGGCAACCTTATACGGAGTTTTCCATCCTAGTTGCTTATTCGGCGTTTAATTAAGGGCATAGCCAGTAGTAAGGAAAGCTTCTGGTCCTAGAGATGGGGGTAAGGACGCTTCCAGCTATATAGATTTTAATTGTTCTATAAGGGTTCGTCCAGATTGTTCTGCTCCGCCATTCTGTTCTTTAGTATATGGTGCTCGGCACTTAAAGGTAATGCCCTTGTCTGTATACTATATATCTAGGGTGTCTTCCGTTTATCCAAATGCTTATTTATTATTGCTCTAGAAGAAGATAACGTCTTGGTGGAATCGTATTTTGATTAAGCAGTAAGTCTTATAGATGGTAGGTAGGATGGTAGCTTTGTCCCTGTTCTTAGAGGTGAATATAAAGTTAAATTTGGAATATATACAGTAGAAATGCATAATGTATCTATTGCCATTATATCCTGGTACTCTAAGGTAGATGATATCAAATGCTAGCCGTTTGAATAGTTAAGTGGCTGGAAATTCGTGTTCTCGTCTTTAAGAGATCTGCTATATGTGCTTTGCTAATAAGCAAGTTTTATATTTAATTTTAAGCAGTACCTGTTTGTTGGTTAGCTCTACGCCAATAATGTGCTTAGGAAGCTGCGCAATAGCATTAGGTCCTATATGGCTAAGAATTTTATGCCATCTTGTAGCTGTGGCTCTGATTGGTTTATGGGCTATTTAGCTTGGCTAAAATCTTCCTGTTAAGAAGGTTAATTAAGTTATTAAATCTAGGGTATTTGTAGGCTCTCTGTGCATCAGTGCCTAGTGGCCCCCTAGTTACTTTGTATAGCAGACTGTTTCGCCAGTTGCTAGATGGTATAGCAAGTTTCGCCCTAAGTTAAAATGGATGTTGTTCTTAGTGGCTCTTAATAGCGCTACAATATTTATAAACATGGTAGGCACTAGCGCTATATGGGATAGCCTTATCTTTGACTTTCCAGTAGGTGTATTAACAGTAATCATTACTATTCCGTAAGCTTAAATTTTTTTGAAATTTCTGCTAGTAATTAGGTAGTCGTCTTCTGCTGCTGGGTATAAGAAGGTAAAGTCTTCTTCATTGTTATAGATGTGGGTGTCTACACTAGGGTTAAGTATCCAGGTGTTCTGGAGTTTAAAAGGAATTTAACCAGTACTAAACGCGGCAGCATAGCTAGTTGGTGTGGTAGAAGCTGGGGTTTTAGAATTAAAATTAATTGTAGATTCTGTGTTCTTTTGATTATTTTCCTGTCCTCTTTTTTAGATATGATTGATGGCGCGTTTGATCTAAGGTGTAGATGAGATTGTTTTATCTACCTTCTTTTAGATATCTATCCTTGGTCTCCATCCTTAAGGGCGCTTATGCTTAGCAATGTAGTAACAGTTACTGAATTAATGTATAAGACCGCATATGCATTCCTTGTGCCATTTTGAATTTAAATTTAAATTGCCGTTGGGGTCTGAATTGGAATTGGAATTGGAATTTGGGCTGCCTTAAAGGGTTATAAATGCAGAGTTATTGGTAATTAAGGTAGATGATGCTTGCTGTATACAGTAGTGCTCCTTAAATTCCTTAATGAGGTTAATAATGGATGGGGCTTTTTCATTTTTTTGTTCTTTTCTAATTAGGTCTACTTCTAGTGCTCCTGCAAAACTAGAAGAGATGGCTTTAATGGCTTATACAAAATTGTAGTAAGGCCTAAAGCCCTATACGTCTAGAAGCTCTAATTCCTCTACCAGCTTGTAGACGCTCCTCTAGCTGTTTAACCATTTTTTAATGCTCTGTTTTTTATTATAGGCTTTAAGAGCCGTGTATTAATTTAGGATGTTGTGCTTTTAACCTAATATAGTAGGGGTGAGTACAGTCTTTAACGCTTGAAGGCGTTTATATACCGTTTTAAGGTTTTTGAAGAGAGGAAGGTAGGATGCCGATGTTGATTAAATAATGTAGTTGCTAATATTGCTGATAGCCTGTTCTTTCTTCTGGTGTATGTATAGGTCGTCCTTGTACTCAGCGTAGAGCTGGTTGTATATAGTGAGCTGGGTTTGGTTTAGCTGTGCTATTAATATAGCTGCAGGAAGTATGTCTTTTGGTATAGGTTATTTCGGTGGTTCTAGCTTTGGAAGCTTGTTTTTTGTCTTAAATAGGTTAATATACTCCCAGACCTTGTTGGTCTTAGCAGTATCTTAAATAATAAAGAACCATTGCATCTAATTAGATGGCTTGTTAAGAATAAGGTTGATTTTAGATAAAGATTCGCTCATATTAGTTGTCATTTTTAGAATTTTGACAGGTTAGGTAGGGTCTAGGTTGGCGTTTTAGCGAAACCTTATTTTAACAATTTGATTCGTTAGTTCGTTCTGGTACGTTCATTGGTTAGGTTTAATCGTCCATTTGTTTAATAGGTGAAGAAGCTTAAGACACTGCAAAGGTAGTAGAAGTAGTGACTTCTTAAATAAGGTAGTATTTAATTGATTAGCAGGTGGTGTAAATTGGGGTCATAACTGTAACAGTGCAGTGTGGGTAAATTAAATGAGCGACTTAATTGTAAAATGTAGCTCTAGAGCCTCTTTATATATATGAGGAAGGTATAGAAATAAATGAAAGGGGAGACTAATATGTAACTAAAACAACGTGATACGCAAGTGATACGTAGGCGATACGCAGGTAAAACAGTGGTGGTTTGGCAGGGTACCGTAGTTGGTTACACAAACCCCTTATTCTGCTAAAAACACTTCCTAAAATGCTGCTATAAATCTTAGATCTCTGTCTAATATGATCTTATTTAGTGCTCCGTGTCTTATAAACACTTCCTTTATATAGATTCTAGTAATATCCTCTACTAATATCTCTTCTATGCATGCTATAAAGTATCCCTACTTTATTAGCTTATCTACTATTACTAAAATCGCGTTATGATCTTGTCCTATAATAGGATCTTTTAACTTTAGTAACTTAACAATAAAGTCCTATAATATAACCTCCTATAGTCTTCCTGGTACTTTAACAGGTTATAGCCCTCTATACGGCTTATACCTTGTTAGTTTATTTCTTTAGTAATCTAGATATTTCTTTATAACTTATCTTGCTAGCCCCTAAATTCCTTAAATAATGTACTTCTTTTAAAGCCTTAATACTAGTTCTATAGACCTGTTGTGTCCTTGTATTATTTCTTTATAGAATTCCTTAACAAATTCTTCTATAATAGACTTAGGTATATACGTTACTTCTCTATTTTTATATTACTCTAAGTCTGGATTCTCTGCCTATACTTTTTAGATCTTCTATATCCAATTACTCTCTAATAACTTATGGATCTGGCTTTCTTCGGTTGCTGTAATCTTTAGATAGTTATACCTGATTAATCTATCTTAATCCCTTCGCAATAAAGCTCCTAATAGCTTTTTTTTACTTTATAGTTTAGCCTTTCTGCTTAGAGCGTCTGCTTGTGCATTATCTGTACCCTTGGTATGCTGAATTTCGAAATAGTATTTTATAAGCATTTCCGCCTATCTAACCTGTCTTTGGTTGAGTTCCTTTGTTATTAGGAATTCTATAAGGTTCTTATAGTCTGTCTTAACCACAAATAGTTTCTCTATGCCTTGTAAGAATGCTCTCTATTCCTTAAGTGCTGTAACTATACCTAACAACTCCTTGTTGTAGATGTTATAGTTTAACTCTAGTAGTGTTATTTTCCGACTATAGTACGCTACTGGATGCTATGCGTCCTGGTGCTTCTGTAGCAAGTATACTCCTAGTGCAAAGTCTAATACATCTGTCTTAACAACCGTTTCTAACTTTAGTTAATAGATCTTAAGGACTGGCTCTTAGGTAAACAACTTTTTAAGTTCTTAGAATAGCTTCTTTTACTTACTACCCTAAATCTATAGTTCCTCTTTCTTTATTAGCCTTGTAAATGGCTTAATGCTTTTTAACCACTGTGCTATAAACCTCTTATAGTAGTTGCAAAACCCTAGAAACGACTTTAACTATGTAATATTTTCTAGTTTTTGCCAACTTACTATAGCTTTAACTTTCTTTAAGTCTATACTAATCTTTCCTAGTTTAATAATAAATTCTATAAAATTGGTTTTTCTTATAAAGAACTCACATTTCTTAATTGCTACTAGCATCTGTTTTTTCTATAGTCTCTTTAAGACCCATTTAATATGTTCTCTATATTCTTTCTTATTCTCTAAGTAGATAATAATATTATTGAGATATACTATAATAAACTCATTAAGGTGTTTTCCTAATACACTATTAATTTATTTTTAGAACGTTGCTAGTGCGTTTATAAGCCTAAATTATATAACTAATGGTTTATATAGTCCTTCCTTTAACCTAAAGGCTGCCTTCTATTTGTTGCCTTCCTTAATCCTAATCTGGTAGTACGCCTATCTCAGATCTATCTTTATAAAGATCTTTACGTTGCCTATTCTATCTTAGATTTCGCTAATTAAGGGTAAAGAATACCTATCTTTCCTAATAATGCTGTTTAACTATCTGTAGTCTATATACATCCTAAGTTTTCTGTTTTTCTTTAGGATGAATAGTACTAGATATCCTACTAATAACTATAATGGTCTAATGTATCCCTTGCGTAAGTTCTTCTGGATAAACTCTTTAAGTGCTACTAACTCTATTTTAGTAAGCTTATAGATTGGAAAGAACTTTAGACTTATTCCCTCTTCTAACTTTATCTTATAGTTCTATACTACATTCTCTAACAGCTTTTTACTTTCTAGTAACCATAACTTTTTGCCATACTTATAGTATCTCCTTAGTATATAACTTAAGCCTCGCTTAGTCTCTTTATATATCGCTCTAACTTAGTACTATACCAACTTAGTTTACTATCACACTTTATACTATTAAGTATTCTTAATATCGACCTAACCTATAGCCTAATTAATCTTTAGATTATACCTCTATAACTAAGGTATTCCTAGTATCACCTCATTTTGTCCTAATGGTAGGATATTAAAAGATATTCTAACTGGTCTTCCTTTAATAGTTAACTAAATAGGTCCTATTTTAAGATTAATAATGCCTCCTCTATAGGCTATCTAATCTCCTAAAATTGTTATAAGTGGATATAGGTGTTCTTTTTATCTATATAGTAACCCTATCCTTTTTACTGCTTTTAGTAATATATAGTTCCTAGTTGCTCTACTATCTACCAACGCTTTAAACTGCTGATCTTACTACTTAGCTTATAAATTTAGGTGTTATCTTTAAATTCCTTTAAGGGTCTAAGGCTCTAATACTGGTTTTCTTTGGTCCTATACGCCTTCTCTTTTTCTAACTGTTGGCTGCTAGATCCTATCTGTACTTAATTTAACCTTGGCTAATACTTAGTTTGTTTCTTTTCCTCTATATACTATAGATAAGTATTCTTTAGGCACTCCTATTACTATTATCTATCTAGGCATTCTTCCGTAAGGAATCTTCCTAGTTAAAGTATTAAGTCCCCTTAACCTTATACTTCTACTGGGTGCCATCTATGCATATACTTAGTATTCCTAAACCGCTTTTTCTCTAGTGCCTAATATATCCTTGCTAGGTATTTCCGGTTCTTATCTTTTAGTGCTCTATATATATTGCATGTGTTATCCATATAAGCTATCTATAATAGTATATAATGCGCTATATGTTTTAGGTTAACTCTTGGTTTATCTTTATCCTTAAGTTTAAACCTATACCTAGTTAACCTAACTACTGGTATCTCTGCTATAGGTACTAAGATTTATTGCTTACTTCTCTAGTCCCTAGATCCTTCTTCTAGGTTCCTTAACATTATAATTAATGCTCCCTTAATATAACTTATACGTTTCTCCGTAATGGGTTAGTTTTAGACAACTTTTTTGTCTAGCTATATATAAAAGTCTTCCTATTTATTATTATGTTGTTGCCTATACCACTTTCCATATAACTGGTTTAGTGTGTATAGTCTATCTATTAGAAAGTACCTTATTATTGCTATATTATAATATCCTTTAGTATATCTTTCTTTAAACCTGGTTGGAATATCTAGATTCTCTTCTTATTCTAGTTTGTCTAACCATTTTGCCCTAGGTGTCCTTGCACTTAGCCTATTAGTAACTCTTTATATAGGTGCTCTATCCCTTATATAACCTAGTATAGCTAACCTCTTGTCTAGCTTTTGCTCTTACTATATAATAATTCTTGTCCTAAACTTATCTATAGTTTCTTATTTTCTGCGTCTTGTAGCTAGATCTTTATAGTTATTTTACTTTTTAATCCTAATATTAACTGTTTAATCTTTAAGCTAAATATTATATTTACCTAGGATTGCTGACGTTCTTATTTATTCCCTAAACTTATAGTTCTTAAACTTGCGTTTTATACTTATTCTTTTATCTATAAACTGGGTTGCTGCCCTTTCCCATTGGTTTTCATCCATTATAGGTCCTTAGGTATATCTTATCTCACTTTAAGAATCTTAAGCTTCTTTTATCTCTTCTTAAGAATCTTAAGCCTATAGCCTTTTGCCTTTATTAAGTAATAAGCTAGCACTAGCAGTTGTCTACTTACTTAGTTTCTTTTAAATATTACTCCTATTATCTTATAAAGTGATGGAAATTGTATCTAACAGTATTATAATATCCGTTACTAAACCCTATTTTGTAATGGTTTTAGTTTCTGCTTCTATTTCAACTTCTTTAAGGTTTATATACTCCTAGTAAGCTGCCTTTATTGCTTTATTATTAGTAAATGCTTCGCTTATATTAAATTTATTGTCTTTAATGTCCAATCTATAAGCTAGTTTGTTGGTTTCTCTAAACTTAGATAATAATAGCTCCTGCGGCTAATAGCTTATGCTATATTTAGCGTCCTTATAAATTTGGTATACGTTATTGTAATAATACGCAAAACTGTTAATTAAATATTCTTTTGTTCCTTATAGTGTACTATTGTCCCTTTATATGTATATGCTGTCTGCTAGCCTAGTTCCCTTTACTACGTAATTACTCTAACTACCTTTATAGTCTCTAGCGAAATAACCTTGTTTTCTGTAATTTATGTAAGCCCTATTTTTAAACCATTTTTCTTACTGTGGAGTCCGCCTAAACGTCTTCTGCTGCTAAAATCCCTGGTTTGGCCTCTACTCCTAGGTCCCTTAATTACTAGATCCTTAACCTTTAGGTTTTTATAGTTTCTTTTCCTATCTTTAGGTTTCTTTAGTACCGCTTAGGTCTATTAGCTCTACGCCACTCTATGGTTTTTAACTCTATGTCTGTTGTTACGTACTCTGCGCCTTATATAACTGTGGAACTCTATCTTGCCCTCTCTTAGCTTGTTCCCTTTAATAGATCCTATTATTAATCTTTATTAACTAGTCTATTAACTCTCTTAGAGTATCTGCATCTTCTATTAGGATAATTATGTCCTAGACTTTAGCCTTAAGTCCTTATTTATACTATGCTATAAGCGCCCTATTATTCCACTTAATCTATATAGCTAGTATTTAAAACTGTGTTATATACTTAATTACTAAAGTGCGTTATACTAAGTTCTAAAGCTTTTGTTCCGCTATAGTTATAGCCTCTAGGTCTTTAAATATCTGCGTTAGTTATTCCGTGAACCCATTTTAACTAGTAAATATATACTATATATCCTAGTTAGTAGTTATTATACCATTGGCCTATATCTCTATAAGATATGGTTTAAACCACTTAAGTGCCCTTCCTATTAGGAACAATCCTGCATAGGCTACTTAATCTAACAATATTACTAACTTCGCTCCTTTCTGCATTACCTTAAAGTGTATCTACGTAAGGAACCCCTTAAGCTTCAACTTCTCTCCTAAGAATTGTTTAATTAAAGGTAGTTTGATTTTCGCCGCTCTAATTTTATTAATGCGTTCTTTAAGTATCCTATTATTATCTTATAAGTGATTAACTATTTCTTGTAACTAACCTTATATAACTACTTAAGAGTCCGTATTTGCTATACTGGTGTCTCCTAGTCCTAAGGTTGTGGCTGCCGTTAACGCCGTTATAACTGGTGCTTTAGGTGGCATATTGTTCGATCTTATTTAATACTATAACCTTAGTAGTGAATTTGTAATGGAACCTTGTAGTAAGAACTACGGTGGGTCCTATTATTAGGCTAGGTATATAGGTAAGAATAAATTAACAATATAATAATAACTAGTGGAGTAGTTGCCTAATAGATTAACTCTAATTGTATTCTAAGATTTACTATAAGGAGAGAACTATCTATAGTAGGGACTAAGGTCCTTTAAATACACAACCATACTCCTAAGAAATCCTCTCTTGTATGTGAGGTACGTGTTATCTGTATTAAACGTAACGTCCCTTCCGTTTAACACAGTTAATATGTTTAACGCTACGTGACCTTGGTTACCATTCCTCGTTACATAGTTCCACCGGTTCTATCCTGGACCGTGCCTGTATCAACTAACTAGCTTCCTACGACTCTTCCCTAAGTAGTCGTAACATCGTACTTAAAGCGTCCGTAACAACTCTTTTATATAATAAAGTAGTAATTATAGCCTAAGAACTAGCTAATAGAGCCTTCTACTATAACCTTATAGGCTAAGATATAACCGTAACTACAAACCTTAACCCGCTTAAGGACATAAACGCCTATATATACAGCAGTCAGCCTATATACTACATAACGGACGAGTTTATAGGTATTATAATTAACATAGGTGCCTTATAATAATCTATAGCCGGTTATAGATAGTTCCTAGCATTATAAAAGTAAGATATAACTTTATAGCTTAACATATTAATAAAAGGCATAGTAAGCATATAATTTAGAATTAGGACTATATCGTTAATTAGGTCTATATAAGTCTTAACTCTAATAGGCAAGGTTAACTTTTATATTATTAATATAAATATACTATTCCTGCTCTGCCTAGTAGATATAAATAACTTATAGGTGTATTATAATAACCTTATAAATATACTTATAACTTCTACGGGCAATATACCTATTATATAACAATTCGGCTATCTGTTTCTCTTATAGGACCTCTCTTTATAAACCTACCTTCTTAACTCTTTTAACTAGAACCCCTATTACCTAACTAATATAGAATTACATTGTCTATACCAATGTTTCAGCCACCCGTTAGTTAAGAGACTATAGAAAGTACTTAACCGTTTTAGACATAACGTTAATATAAAATTACTTAAGTACCTTACCTATTACTGCCACTTTTGCCAGAAATACGGCAAGTTACTTAGCTGGTTTAAGTTTACGCTCTATAACAATATCAATTTTAACTACTATATTATTGTTAACATTATATATATTAACGGGAGCCTAGTCCTATATATAGTTAATAAATATATATACTTTTAGGCCAGTAGATAGCTATAGAATATTAGTGCCAAATATATATAGGATATTATATAGATGTGTTAAATTAACACATACTTAAGACCACCAGATATTATTACTTATAATATAGGCAAGAACTTTATTAGCAAGAAATTTAAAGAGTATGCTACTATAATAGGCATTATAACTAAGGGCGTGCTAGTTAAGGCTTATAACTTAATTAGAATAGTTAAACGTTACTATAGTCCGCTATAAAGAGCATACCAGATTATTACGGTTAAAATACCAAATATTAATAAGGACGCAGCTCTCTAAATAGCCTTTAAGGCTATTAATAACTCTATAGGGCCTAATAGACTGGTGCCCACTCTGCTAGTATTTAGCGCCTACCCCTATATAACTAATTTAGACATACCTTCGCTAATAGTTACGTAACGCGCTGCCGCAGTTAAAAAAGCTATAGAAGAAATCCGCAAGCTATATACCAAACAATAAGTTATAGACGCTTTAAGTATATAAAATGGCCTAAAAATAGACACTATTTATAACTTACCGCCTAACTTATAAGTACTTATCTGGAGAGAAGGAAATACGAGCTAACTAGGATATTAGTTAGGACTATATAACCTACTTATAGTTAAAAACAAGATATATACCATATAACTGCCCTATAGTCCTATATCCTTCCACATAACAGTTATAAAGCCTTACTTTTTAGATTTAGAACTTAATAATAACCCATAACCTAACTAATAGGATAATCCCTAAGAGTAGTAGGTATATATACCTAAAAACAACCTAGGACCTATTATATAACCTATTAAGCAACCTGTTAGACAACCTGCTATATAACTATAAAAGCGTGGTAGAGGACGCCTATATAAGTACCTCCTTCTTATAAACTAAGCCAACATTTTAGTCTTCCTTTAAGATAACAATACCATAAGTACCTAGTTTTAAGCTTTATACTAGAAAGAACTTATAGGCCTACTTATGCTAGGAGTATTTAAGGTAGTTAAGCTTATAGACATACCCGCAATAGCCCGCCTATTTAACTTACGGTTTATTAATAAGGTTAAGAACACTAGTATAGACATAGCTTTTAAGAAATTACAACTAGTAGTATAGGCGTATAATAATATAGAAAAGAGCGTAGTACTTACCCAGTTGCTTACTATCTAATGGGCGAGCTAACGCCTAATTCTATGCATTAGAGCCATGCTATAAGACTAAGACATATAGATCTACCTGCGCGATATTATATAAGCCTATATATAATTAGCTATAAAGCTAAACTGCGATTTCTATATATAACCTCTGTAAGAAGTATAGACTAAACTAGAAATTAATAAAGGGTCTATACTATAAGTGCTTAAGCCCCTTTATAGAGTGCTAAAAGCTAGAAACTACTAGTTTAAGATATATTACATATACTACCTATAGTAGTTAGGTATAGACTAGTTAATATATAACCTATACCTACTCTACAGTAATAATTCCACGTATTTTGGAGTAGTTAGACTATAGACAGATAATATACTACTACTTACTAATAGAGCATTCGCAGACCGTAAAGAGAGCGAACTATATAAGGCCTAACTTATAGCTAAGGAGTATAAGCAACTAACAGCTAAAAAGCCTCTTAAGTTTAATAGTAGTATTATATAACTTATAACTAACGGACTAATATTAATATAAGAGCATTAATATAGGAACCTTAGTATAGTTAATATTTCTAGACCTGCTATATCTATAAGCTCGCAAGGTATTATCTATATAGCACTTACGCTAAAGGACTAGTATATCGCTTAACGCGCTAGAGGAGCGTATATTGCATCTATCTGCTAGCTAGAAGCTGCTTTTAACCTATCTATTACTGCCTAGGTAATTAACCCAAATAAAGATAATATAAAAGCACTTAACTAATGCCTAGCCTGGTAAATTAAGAACCCTACTAAAGGACTTATATATGTTAAGTTAGATATTACTACCTTGCAGTTATTAGCCTTTATAGATATATTTTTTATAAATAATAAGGACTTGTTATTATAAATTAGGTATATACTAGTTCTTATAAATATAATAAATAAGGTAAATATTATCTACTAGTTATTAACAAAGTATAAGAAAGTTATAAGAAGTATACTTATATTAGAGCTATATAGAATGGCTTATAGGTTTAATATTAGAGCTATAATTAAGTTAATAGTTAATAAGATCCTAAATATTAACCTACCACTTATAATATATATAGACTTAAAGTCACTTTATAACTGTCTTATATGGCTCAGCACTACGCAAGAAAAACGCCTTATAATTAATATTATATGTTTATAGCAGGTGTATAAGTAAAAAGAAATTACAGAAGTTAAATAGATTAATAGCAATATAAACCTAGTAGATATAATAATAAAAGGCAAGCCCTGTCTAGCCCTAACTTAACTTATTAACACAAATATGGTCTAGCTAAAGGCTATTAGATGGGTTAAACGGACTAATACTAATCCATAAGGACAAACTTGGGGTAGATTTAGGGCGGGTTTAGACTATATAGATAAGAGACTATTACGTTATATAAAAATGGCATAAGCCATTATATATATGCTATGGATAGACTATATACTAGATAGAAAACATATTTTAGGCCTCTTTAGAGGTTGCCCAGTGTTGGTAACCTATTAGGGGTAGGGGTAGCACGTGCGCACGCATTCCTTACGTGCGCATTCCTCGCGTGTTATAAGTACGCGAGGCCTCGCATATAGAATAGGAATAGACATCTATAAACCTAAGAGCATACCCGTAACAAAGTGATTACAGGTCTGCAATAGGTTAAAGCATACCGACAGTTATATTCATTATAGTTGGTGTTCAAGGAAGTATCAGAGCACTCAAAGAGAAAGAGTGGAAACATAAAGTTTTTACCGCCATTCAGCATTCTGTAGTGGGAACTATAAATGCCCCGTGTTATGTTTTATTTCCGATAAACTTCAGAGGCTCGTCTCGGCTCTGAAGTATTGACCGCTATTATGGCGGATCTAATAATACTAGAGCGTAACGCCGGTAAATGCTAGCTCAGTGGCTAACTCATGCTCCTCATATGACAGTACTTTTTCAAGCCTTCCAGAACATCGAATCCCCAGCCACTTCCACCATTCCAGCTCACCAAGCTCACCTCAGAGCTTCTGCAGCACTCCCCTCACACTTCCCTCAAGCACCACACTACCCCTAATCGGGATCTCCCCAATCCCCGTCGTCTCGCCGCTCCCATCCTTCAACCAGCGCTGCAATAAATCATTGCTCTCCTTTGGCTTAATATCCTTGCTCGCCGTGCCAACCGTAACATGCGCAACCGGATTCACTGACTCAAACGGCAAATCCGCACTCGCGCTACCATCCAGTCTTGCCACAATGCACATGACGTGGTTGTCCCAGACTAGGCGCTCGAGCTGCACATTGCATTTCCCAAGCTCGGGCTCCCAATCCCCCTTGGGCCCTTGCTTCTCCATCATGGCGGCATAAAGCTTGCTAAGCTTGTCCCAGGCCTCTGGATGCTGGGCAATGGAGGCGCGATGGATCAGCGTAACGTGAAACTCCGGCTGGATGCGGCGCGTTTGCTGGAGCTGCCGGTAGAAGCGCGCGGTCATGGCGTCTTGGTCCTTGAAGATGGTTTCTAGGATGCCGTTGACGCGAGGGGTGGGGATGCGGACAGAGAAGTATTCTAGTTTAGGCCTTTTTGGCTTTGCGTTGCCATCCGATTGGGAATTGGAGGCGCCCGCTCGAGGTTGCTGCTGGTTTTGGCGCTGCTGGCTTTGCTGAGAGGTTTTGGCCCATTTCCCGCCGCCACGGCCCAGGTCCATCTTGATGGCCGGTGCGTAGTCATTCATTGCAGCTTCAATCGCTGCGTCCATGTCGTCTCCGGTTGGCATGTCTTTGAAGAGTTTTGGGTACTCTTGGTGCAGCTTCTCGACGATGACCTCCAAATTCTCTCGCGATGAGGCAGTGACGTCGAGGTCGATGACCAGATCGAAATTGTCGTCAGGCGCTCCACTGGTATCGACAGGCTGAAAGCGATGCATGAAGCCTTCCATGATCTCAATGATCTCATCCCGCCCTTTTGAACCAGCTTGGATAGTCTGATGATTGTCACCACGAGCAAGAACGCGTTCGCGGGTTGCTCGACGAATTGTGTCGTATTCAGCGCGATCGTGAACATAATGGAGTGCTACGAAACGCACTTCGGGAATAGATCTTGTGACATCGTCCATGATTTGCTGCCTCTCTCGTTTTTGGTGATTATTCCTATCAGCAATTACAACTGGATGGGGAGTCATCAGGGCACAAATTGCTTCGGCAAACTTCTGCGGACGCCGCTGGCGGGATTCGATATTGTCGTTTTGAAAGTGGCCCCATCCAAATAATTTGACTAGTGCGAGTGCTACTGTTGTCTTACCGCACCCAATGGTAGCCACCGGAACAAGAACGACGTTGTTGATCACATCTTTGGATTCCAATTCGCCGTTTTCCATCTCTTGACGAATGATGTCAGAACCTTTCAGACCTCGTTCTTGAAGGAAAGCATCTCGAAGGGCAATAATTCCATGATTCATATTATACTGCTTCGCGAGTCCAGGTTCCCGAGCAAATCGCCGTCGTGCATATGCGAGATACTCTTCGGTGATGGTCTTATGCTTCTTGAATTTTGGTGGTTTCCCTGCAATGATCGCTTTTGTGCACTCCCGCCACTGACGATACATCAAGTACGGTTCCTCGAACTTGAATTTGAAGAACCAATCGTGCCAGACACCATCAGGTCCATCTCTTGCTTGACACCGAATGACAAAGCCCTCCGTATCGCGACCAGCGTACGACCCGCTCTCGGCAACCTGCTCCAGGAATGTCCTTGCCTTCTTGATATCATCCTCCATGACATACATCGTCTTCTTGAATCCCCACTCCTCAGCAAACTTATCCACAAGGTGTCCAGGGTATGTTGTGAACTCAGGAAGGTTGAGGTTGATACCATGTAAATAGAGACCAGCAGCCTCCGGATCGTATGCTAGGACGTGCTCCTCAAACGCATCATCGCACAGCTCGGCCACAGCCGTAGCGTTCATCTCCCTCAGTTTCCTAGCCAGCTCTTCCTTTGTCTTGCCCACACTCTTTAGATGCCTCTCAACCCAGCGCTCGCCTGCAATGGCATGGCTGAGCTCCACATCTCCCCTCACACCGGTAGAGTGTTTGCTGCAAACAAGCAATGTCCCATCATCCAAGCCTGCAATGAATATGATGCACCCATTCTCTTTCACACTCAACTCATACGGTCCCCGCGTATGCTCCTCCACATTTCTCCACTCCGTCTTCCTAACCTCGTTTATGTTGAAGAACTTATCGTAGCCTCGGACGGCAATCTCGTCCTTCCCTTCAAGAGTGGTGTAGGTAAACAGACCTCGGGAATAGGTTGGAAGGTTATCCTTCTTGTAATCCCAGTCCTGCATCCGCCATGAATCGACAGAGCGGCCAGTGGGGAGCACGAAGGTGGATTTCTTGACCGAGAAGCCGCGTGAGCCCTGACCTTTTCTTTGGTGGGCGGAAAGGGCTTGGACAAATTGCTTGACCACATCCGGGTCTTGGGCACTGTATGGAGCGTTCTCACGATGAGCCATGGTGGTCCAGGATCGTATGTAGGGTAGAGTGGCGTAGAGGGGATATTTTCGGAGGAGGGAGGGGGTGCCTTGAAAACGTAGTTAGAAGATGAGTAAGTGGGTTTCAGACTGGACGAAGGGAGTGGAAACAGTTCTTAAGCAAGCTCTCCATTCAGGCAACTGCGGAATGTACTGTGACTCTGATCGAGGTGCAACCCATGCCCCCAGCACCTGTGCTTTGCTGCTCAGCCTTTTGTGAGTCAAGGCAGCGCCAGCCTTACAAAAGTTCTGTGCCCCTCGCTTCGTGCCATTTCAGCCCTACCATGTGGGGGTCGGAGATAAATTGTAGTCTCTTTGACGGGAGGTCATTGAGAAAACAACAAGATCAGAATTTTCATCCATTTTAACCCACTTCTAATCAATCACTTGAGGTATTTTCAAACGTATTTCCCAGGTCAAAAGAAGTCACGATATCAGTAATCCTAAAAACACATTGGCCATTCAAGCATATACCACTACAATGTCTTCAAAGCAATCGATGCTCAAGCCCCATTGCCATTAGCGTGTCCATCTCCAACCCCCATCTTCTTAACCCCGGCCAAAATATTCTCCGCCTCATCCCTGTGCTTGCTAAAGTTATCCACAAGGTTATCCCTAATTACACTCGTTAGCGTTCACCCCATATCTCAAAGATTTCTGAGAATGGCAGACTACATACCACATCTTGGGCTCATGTTCATGCTTCTTCCCACTCGTCCACGCCCACTCAGTAATCGTAAACGGCCTGCTACTCTCAAACATAAATGCTACAGCGCCCTTGCTAATCCGCATCTCCGGCGGCGGCGCGGCGCTCGCAGCCTTGAACTCCTCATACGCAACGCCATGCGGCACCATCCCGCACTCGAAGCTGACGCCGCCGGGCTGGAATTCGTCAGAGCGGCCGGCATACTCGCCGTAGATGAGGCCCATGAGCTCGGACGCGACGTTGCGGTGGTAGTAGGGCGGGCGGTACGTGTGCGATGCAACGTCCCAGCGCGGGGAGAAGATTAAGAAGTCGGCGAGGGGCGCGGCAGGGTCGCGGGAGCGCGCGGTCAGAACGCAGAAGATGGACGGGTCGATGTGGTCGACGGAGATGGAGCCGACGTTGACGAATTTTGTGAGGTCATACTTGTAGGGGACCTAGATGGTGATGTCGGGTTAGCTGCTGTAAGGCAGGCAAATGTGATGGAAGGTCACTCACATAGTTCCCATGCCATGCTACAACATCGAAAGGGGAGTGGTTCTGAGTGCTCTTGAAGAACTTGCCGCCGAGCTTGTAAACAATTTCCCACGGTTCATGCTCAATTTCATACTTTGCAACGGGGTGAAGGAAATCTCTCGCATTCGCCAATCCATTCGCACCCAACGGGCCCAATTCTGGGAGTTCAAAGTTCGTCCCCCAAATTTCTATGTAGATGGATTAGTAATGTTCCCTTCTAGAATGAGTATGTGATCGTATACCCAGGATATATCCACGAGAAGGGCCGTCCGGTAAATTAACCTTGAACCTCTGCCCTCGCTGGACAACGCAGATTTCACCAGGCTGTACAAATAGCATCCCAAACTCTGTTTGGATATCGAGAGCGCCTTGCTGAGGAACAATTAAGAAGTCACCATCCGAGTTCACGGTCGCACGCTTGGTCATGCTCTTATTAGCTAGGTACACATGCGTGGCAAGGCCTTCACGGAGGGTCGGGTCTCCGGAACCAGCAATGGTCTTGAGGCCAGAAATGAAGTCTACATCGCCATCGCGGGGAATATCAAAGGGGAGCCAAGCGAGTTGGGTAGGAGAGAGGTGGACCCGTGGATTAATGGGCAGGAAGTTACTTTCAGTGTCTTTGTTATCCGGTAGCTCGGTCTACAATCTGCAGTTAGAAACCCTACATTTTCGTTCACTTTGCGTTGTTGTATGAGGTTGACTGACAAAGCCCTGGTGCGCCACAGCTGGTCTCGCTCTATACAGCCATGCTTTCTTATTAAGATGCCTCGGGGCTACGAAAGCAGACGCAGTCATCTGCTCAGCATAAAGACCGAAACGAACGCATCTCGGACTATTTTGGCCCTTTGGGATAGTTCCTAACTAGTCGTCAGAAGATGCTATAGTCTCATGATTTTGACTTTTACATACCTGGCACAGCTTCTGACTCAAAACTTAATTTCTCTTAGCCGCCTTTATATCCATGTAATTGGGCGTAGGTGACATACATATTGTTGAAGCCTGGTTGATACTGCAAGGTGATCTCAGCGTTGGAGTCCTAAGGCAACATCAGGTGTCCGTCAGCTTACTTACCTCATACGGATCATTCCTCCTCACACCAAAAGAAGGTATGCTACCATCTTTCTGAGTTTCTGCCCAATGGAAAATATTCTGATACTCTTTTGGGTCAGAAAGTTGGGCCAGCATATTGAAGGTGAGTAGAACTAAGATACGACAAGGCTAGCTTCTTTTGCTCAAAAACCAACAAAAAGTAATTAGGCTTGATTATCCGCAGTTTGAAGTACTGAATTTTGGAGCTAGATATTTAAAAGCAAGAGGATACCCCTCCCGAACTCTGCACCACCATATATAATATGTAAGGCCCTCATAGTCGTACATAATGGCTCTGCCGTAGAAGGGATCCTCGGTCAACGTCTCTAATAGGGCTTATCTCAAATCCGACGCTCCGCAGAAGATTCGGGCGACACCGGGTGACGCACAGAGGCTGAAAACCCCCTATAAACTCCTAAGCCAATTAGAATAATATACTAACTTTAGCCCTTATATACCCCTATTACTTAATAAATCTTCTATAGAGCGTTTAAAAGCTTATAGGTATTACTTTAATAATAACTAAATATCTTAAATTATTAATTTTAATTTTAAGTTACTTACTTTAGATATAAATTTTACAACTTATTACTTATTAATTATATTAATAATCTTTTTATTAATTAATAAAGCAAAGGAGTGTATTAGCTAATTATCTTACGATCTTACAAAAGTTAAATTTTTTAAATTCTAAATATTACTTCTTGTAACGTGTCCCGCTCCACGTCGCCATATAGCCAAAAAGACAGACAGTGCTCGCGAATCTAATACGACTGTTGCGGGAACCAAAATATGTATTCTTTCACGGGGTTAATTAGATTAAAGGGACTAGATAACTAATTAAAATAGTTTTATTAAGTTTAGAAAACTATAGAGATTCCTATTTATATAGTGTTAGGATTATATTTAAGGATGTGTATTTTTTTATCTAAATAGAACCTTTATAGTTGACTTAAAGTGATATTAAATACCGATTAATATTAGTTATTTGCACTTATAGGCGGGTTATCTTTTTTATATATATTTTTAATTAATATATATAATACTAACAAGAGCCCGATAGCTGGACCTAGTCGTTTATACCTGGGATATAGGGTATAAGGGATTGGCGTAAAGTATATCATTGCATGAGTGACAATTAGTGATATCAGCTTGTATGTGCGCTAATTTGATTCTAGGTCTGAGCTTGCTAAGGTAAGATTTATGAGATAAAACAGGACGGGGGTGGTGTGCTTTCCGCTGGATCAATTCTGCCGATAGGAACATTTACCTTGGTATCTATTGGATCACTGACTAGGCGCGGTGTGGAACATATACAAGAGGCTAAATTCCGCGGTGGAGATGGCAATTAGAGCTTCTTCAACTGCCGAAGCGGAGGGTATCTTATGCTGCTTATGGAAAACCTGGGGTTTTTAGCATAAAAAGGCGGAGCGCGGTCTGAGAGGAACAGCCCGCGATTCAATTGCCGATTCGTGAACGCGACTAGCCGGGCTGGCGATGATGCGCCCACGGCTAATAGATTTCTGCTTTCAGTCAGAATGGAAAGACCCGTTATCTCGGGCCCAGAACTTCTTCCGAGGTTCAACCACGTACACTTAAACCGTTTTGGGCTTCATCTTCGTCAGAAGGTTTGCTATGGGCTTCAGATTTCGGGTAGAGAGACGCGTGGTGATTAGGCTAAATTACACCTTTCTCCTCCCAAATCTATTAACCACCACAACGCTTAAAGGTATTTGTGATAGCTAAAAGTTACTAAATTAACCGTGATTAACAAGACTGCGTCGTTAGATTTCCTAAATTTGAGCTCGTCGCATTGCTGCGTGCGTCGTTGCGTACGTTATAAAACTACAGCCCTTGATATAAGCAGCTTGTGATTGGATGATCGTCTGAGCCCGAGATAATGAAGCGGCTTCGAGAACGTGCAACAGAAGGGTTGTAAGGTGTTACAATTTAATCTCGCCGTCAGCCACCCTGCCATCCTCTTCAGCCCTGCCAGCATCTTTATTGCGACCACAGATCGGAACTCGTCTGCAATCTGACATTGCTGCAGGTGAGAACTCCTTGCACCTGCATGTGCACAAGAAATCAATACAAGATCCCATTACCGAGCACCGGTTTTCTATATTTACCGTCTCGCGTTGCGCAGATCGCGGAAGCCAGAAATCCGATTCTTCCAAATACCGGATTTTGGTATGAGACATTTCGTACTCCTCTCCAGAAGGATTACGAATGCCAAAACTTCTCAGACCACAACATTAAACTTCGACCTCAGCTTCAAGCAATACACTAAGAGCTGCTACCCTAAAGCGTTTATGCACATGGCGGATGCCACCTACCACACGTGGTCGTGGTGGCGTCTGCTTTCCAAATCCGGCCCTGCGCATAATGCGGGGAAGACGGTTTTTGAAGAAGACCAAAAGCCACCGTCTCATCCAGTCCTAGCACATGCTAGCCCCGGCGCAATATCCACAAGACAGGCTGAAGTAATCGGGATCATGAGGACGGCCATCCCCCCCTCAGACTGTAGTTAGCTCTAACGTCCGACTGAGCGACAAGTAGGTAAGGCTGCATCGGCAAGCCGTCGGTGGCGGATATGTTACATTCTGAGAAGCCTGGAGCTTGGTCCACCACCGCATCGAGCATTGCATTAACGTCGCTCTAGCCTATCTGGGACGCCTTACGATCTGGGTTTCTGATCGGACACGTCGGAGTAAACTGCGTGGGAGGGGTGCGGGACGCACACCCTCTCGAGATCCCATATTGACCGATCAGTGCGAGTTGATTGATAGGCTCCGTGCAAGTCCGGCGATGATATTGGGCTGGGTCAGCAAGACCAGTAAGTTGCAAGATTCACGCCCCAGCACAGCCGGACATGAGAGACAGATCATGTCATGAAATCATCACGAACATTGCCACGAACAAATCAAGATAGAAAAACTAGCATCGTGAAGCTTTGTGTGGATGACGAAGCAATGCTATGCTCACTCGGAAGGACCCTACCCAGGCCCCTGGCGAAGGGTGTTTGCATTGATTATTATGATGTCGTAGGTAGTATTCTTTGTTTGACGCGCGGCGCGTCGCCCACCTCAAGTCCGTTACGGTGTCACACTGCTATACTTCGTATGCATACCAAAAATATTCAACAGCACTCGTACATTCTGCATATGCAAGCTCAATCATTCATCCAAGCGGCCACCCTATTCCCTCCGAAGCGGGCAGCAAACCGTAGTCCAGTCGAGCCCATGGGAAAATAGGAAACGAGATACCAGAGCAGGCAAACTAGCTGCGCGATGGACGAGACGAAAGTTAAAGGGGTGCTATGCAGCTGTAGCAATCACGCGGACGGACCATCAGTTAACACGAGCAATTGATAACGCGCTAGCGTGGGGAAAGTTTGAGAGGGAGACAGGGGTTCGAGCGGGATGGTTGTAGGGTTTATTGAATACAGGGATCTGCAAGCACTCACCCCGAGTGAAAAGTAGAGGGTCAGCGCAATGCTGCCAAAGTACGCGGCTGTGAACGGTAATCGAGGGCCAGAGATTAGATGTTGCACTGGAATACATGTTTAGTAAAAACGATAAGCCATTAAGGGTTTGAAATGCGATTCATGGCTTACCATATTGGATGGGGCCCAACATAACAGCCCACGAAACGAGGAAAAGGACAGATCCCATTGTCCACCTGAGTTAGGCATTTCTATTAGCTTTGCTACAGCTCGACAGCTGACAACGGTTGGAACAAGGCAAAGAGGGTAGTTGAGATTAGGTAGGCCCTGCTGCAGTGCCCCGAAGCTAGCAGACGCATGATCGATGCTGGTGGTGTGCCCTATGTCTAATGCGGAACGTGGCTAGAGAGGGTCATGATGTAAGAGTAGCGCCACGGGGGTACAGTTCCGCGTCCCGGGGCTCACAACTAGAAACGGAAATGCAGGAAATGCGAAGACTTACAGGATGGCAAACTTTCTCGGTTTAACCAGAAAAATGGGTGTGAACATCAATGCGAAGCACGTAGCAAACATTGCCAAGGCTGCAAGGTTGAGGCCGCCAAAGACGAGCAGTCGGTCCCACCTACTCACTGCGAAGGAGCAAAAAAAAGTAATTGTCAGCAACAGCTTTTGCTTGAAGATGCGCAGGCGGGTTGTACGGGTATATGCAAGCCTCATGCAGGCAGATGGAGAAACGCAGGAACTGCCATTCTGTCACAGTCGCTCCAAAGATCGGCCTCGCGCAGGTGCCAGGTGATGTCGCAGATAACAGTTTTGGAGAGACCAGGCTATTGGGTGGATAACTTACGCGCAAACCAGCCTTCCTCTTCCTCTCTTCTTGTCGGTGCTGGCAGGGGCGCCCCGGGGCCCTCTGTCGTAGGCAGCCTAACATAGCCACCGGAACTAAACGGGTTGAGAGACTGAAGCCTGTTCAAAATGGGTGTGGATGAAGAGGTGTTCACGGGGACGTCTGGATCTCTCCTGCTCCACCCTAAAGAGTTCATCGAGTCTCGAAAAGAGGCGGACGCCATCTTGAAATGTTCCAAACACCGTCTGCTTTACTGAGAGACAAGTTCTGCGGCGCAGACAACCTCAGGCCACCAGAGGGTGTTTTACAGTACAAGGATGGAAGCCTGCTCCAAGCCCCGATGAAGCTCAATTGCGGCGTAGGTATACGGGAGGGCACTTGCGGTATGTTGGATGAAGCTTTTACTTGAGCCGCAGTAAGCGACACGGATAAAAGGACCCTGAGTAGTTGGCGGACAGTCTGTAAGCGCAAATTCTGGTACCAATACCAAAAGTGTGGCTCGAAGTGGTGTGCAAGACGGATAGCGGAGTTGACAAGCGGCGCAAGTTATGTGGAATAGCTGCACAACGGGAACGGAGGATTTCGCGCAGATGATCTCCACAGCGTAGTGGACTGCTTGAGGGCGAAGTGCCCAATGGCGGAAGTCAGACAGGGTTTTAGACAGGTAGGGCCGGCGAAGGAGGCTTGTGATTAGGTTGAGGTACGACGGTTTCGAGAGCAGCCAGGCGCCGTCAACAAACCGTGTAGCCTCGGCAGCGGGAGAACTGGGAAATGCAACGAGTGTTACTTGTGGCGTGCGCGATTGGCTGGGCGGCAGATCGAAGAGGGTGTGAGTGGGAGCAGGAAAGTGAGCTTAGGAGCTTAGGAGCTTGGGGGTGGAGAACGCGATGAGTTTCCAAAGCGCGGTCGTGGTGCTTGGGGCGATCAGCGGGCAATTCTAGGCGAAGGGGCAGAGTGTGGCGGCATCGCGCAACCCTGGAGCAGCTTCTGGCACACACTGTAACAAAAGATGTCCGAGGTTGGGCCAAGGCAAACCAAAAAACGCGCATAATGATGCTGCCTCGAGCTTTTAGGAATGAGTCACATTACGCGCGCCCTTTGCGCGTCTGTTTGATCTGAGACCTGAGACCTCTCTATGCCCACGCCCACCTAACTGCGCCTGCAAGTGACCAGAGGCCGCCCTGTCCCGGCGGCTTAGGGAGGCCTGGCGGCATCGAAGTAAATGAGCCACAGCTTTGGTGAAGGAGCTGCGAAAATATATCTGTCCCCCGCGCTCCTCCGTCGACCAACCGTTCCCATCGCCCTTGTCCGTACATTGTACCTCAGCCTCTGTCAGTCCGTCAACCGTCGACCAGTCTACTCCGACCAAAATATCCGCCGTTGCCAGTATACAGCTTGCCTCTGTGCAGAGCGTGGCGGCTTGAATTCCCACCTTTTTGTGCTCAGCTACCACACATTGCGCTCGCGCATCGTGAGCCCTACCTGGCCGCTCGGCATCGCCGCTAATTCGCTGTCGGTTGGTTGGCGAGCGCATCCCACATTGCAACCTCTTCTACCGCCTTTGCCTTCGTACTTCTTCGGGCTGAACTGCCACAGACGCTCGCCGCCCTTCCTGATCTCCCTCTCCCTCTTCAGCCTCATCGCCTCTGTTACCTCTGCTTGAGCTGACAGACCGGGGTCCCGGCGCATCGATATATCACTACACATAGTCAGATCGAGCGCACCAACCAAACCACCCCCGATTCCCCGCCATTGTCACATATTTCCCTCGACGTCGCACAACCACCGTGACCCCTCCATTGAACGACTCAGCGACGGCTCGCTGGCCTGCGTCCGATCGTAAGCCTGCCCTGATCGCAGCAGCTCGTGTCGACAATTTACTCTCAGAGAAACGGCAAACCTGTCCCACCGCCCGGCCGTCATCTCGACCCTTCAGTCGTCCCGTTTGCTTCAAGCGACGAGAGGCACCTAGCCGGTGGCAATCGTCAGGGACCCAATCCACTCCAAACCCTCTCTCGCTACGTGCGAGGCTGCACCTTGATTGCTAGTCGTCGAGGTTAGTTCACCTTCCCTTCTCTTCTCTCATTGAATCCGCTGGGGGTCTCGAGGCTTTAACAACCTCTACCTTCGCTGCACCTCCGTCCCACGATACCCGAGTACATGAAATAGCCTCAAACCGCCCATCTCAGGTCCGTATGACCTGATTACCGACTGTTGCCATCGCCATTCTGCGTCTCACCGTCTCCACTTCACCAAGGTGCCTCGTAGCTGTTGTCCGTCTCTCCTCGCCTCTTAGCCCCGTTATCCTGTGCGCCACTTTAATGCAACCAACCTCTAAATCGTTGGACACTCGAACCTTTGTGGCATCGCCTTTGCTGACAGATTGCCTACATAGTTGGTCTCAGATCCGCGACCACGAGCGACGCACCTGACGGAGCACACATTTTTGCCCTGCCCACCTACTTCCGCGCTACAGCCAATTGAACGCCATCCTCTGAGAATAGAAACAGCTTGTATCGTAGCACCCAGACTTTGTTACACCCCAACTTTACTGTGACCTACAGCTAGCGGAAGTTGCGAAATTTTGGGGTACATTCGTCCATTTGCCTCGTGCATGGTTCAATTGGGAACCAAATTGTTGGTCAGAGAGCACAAGCACCACAGCCTCTGAAACAAATTTGTGTCCGGTGAGCTTAAAAACTTCCTTGGGGTGAACTGCAGAGCGCAGCGATGATACAGGAAATGTGGACCTAACGCTTCTTATAGACGTCGGAGCAAACCCCGATGACCAAAGCCGGAATACCAAAGACTTTGCCAGCACATTGTCAAGCTACCTAAGCGGAATACCAGTTTAGATTGCCTTCTGTGCGCACACCCTCACAAACCCTCACTGCGAGCACTTATACGGTCACGAACGGGTTGTGTGCTGCAATCATCCATCTACTCTTACTACCGTGCATTCCGTAGTCACTCGGTTGGGACGAAGAACAAGATCGTTTCAGATCGTTGAGACCGGGACCCAGTAAAGGGCCTCGGGCTCATACATTCACATTCCAAGGGTTGCTGTAACTACCAACTAGTTATGCCAGTGTCCTGTAAGTCTTTATTCCGTGACATCCCTTCCGCCGCAGTCAACTTTATTGTCATGCGGCTGTCTCCGAGGACGTTTCTATTTCTGTCGAAGCTTCTATCCTTATCTTTCAATACTTATCAGAGTTGGGGCCAAATTCTTAAATAGCACCTCGAATTATATCTCACCCACACTCTTGTTATCGAAAACATGTTTTACCAAGGACTTTTACTTACTACCTCTTCAGCTGACACAATATTCACAAACTATCCTTACACAAATCGACCCCAGAAATCATACACAAAACCTGATCTTCGTCTAGAAACTATCTCGGACGACGGATTAGACGGCGGCTTTTTCAACAACGGCAGAAACATGGCTGGTAACGGATCTCCAGCACCTTTCATCAAGGAAGAAGTGGACGACATGCAATTCAACTCAAATCGCTATATGGGTCATAACGGATTCGACATGTCACAGGACTTCAATGGTCAGCAGTTCGGCAACTCGCATGAGAATGTTGGAGCTATCAATCCATCAGAGCTTACGATGAGTGGAAGTTTCTCGACAAACAATCAGTTTGGCGTATCCAACATGAGCTCCAGCTATCTTCAGGGTCATGCAAACATTCCGGACGATGAATTGGCCGACCTCGGTAACCTAGATCAGGTTGGCCAACAAGGATTTAATGGATTTGGTGATCAAGAAAACATTGGCCAAAACCAAGGCGGCTACTTCCACGGCTCTGCAAACGGTGGTCCAGTATCTATGAATCCGAACATAAATCAGATGTTCTCTAATACCCCGGATGATGCGCCGATTCAGAGTCCGTTTATGCACGCACACAACTTTGATTTCTCTCAATACCAATCAGCACCGCAACGAATGGCTTTCCAACACGGCATCCCTACAACAGCTAGCATGCAGAACGGATCTGTTGATATGAATGCCCGAGCACGAGCTAAGATGCCCGGAATGAGCCGAAATGGATCTGATGGGCGTAGCCCAATGTCGCCAAAGACACCGGCCCTTGGCGTTAGTAGCCTTCATCTTGGCACGCCAGACTCGGGCAGCTTCCCGTCACAACCAATCATGGCCAATCCAATGAATCATAGGCACCAGAAGAGCATGTCTAGCCAGTGGGATAATACGCCCGGCAGTGCTCATTCATGGATCGATTCTCCAACACAATCCCCACATGCCGGGTCTTTGCATCACCAACAGATCTCGGAGGTCTTACAATCGGGAAAGCACGCCTCGTTACCCACAAAAGTCGACATTGGACAGTCACAGGATGCGAAGAAGCGTCGACGCCGAGAGTCTCACAACCTTGTTGAGCGTAGGCGTCGGGACAATATCAACGAGCGAATCCATGACCTATCAAGGCTAGTTCCACAGCACCGCCTTGAGGATGAGAAAGTGCGCAAGCATATCAACAACAACGGCCCTCTCTCGCCAACTCTTGCGGCTAGCGGCATGTCTCCTCCTCACGCTACATCACTACTAGCGGGCGGTAGCGGGCGAAGAGCAGCTGGCAACATCACCCAAGGTTTACCTATTGAGGAGAAAGACAAGGGTCCTAACAAGGGCGATATCCTTAATGGTGCCGTTAGCTGGACTCGTGACCTAATGTGGTTTTTGTACAAGAAGATCCAAGAGACCGATGAAATGGGCGCACAACTCAAGCAGCTTACTGGTGAGGACTGGCCAAACGAGGAGACAGAAGAAGAACGCCGCATGCGCACCGAACTCGTAGATGCTGTCGAAAAGAACGGTGTTACGACTTTCAAATACTCACGCGGCCCTGGCTCCGGTCTACGCGTTCCTAAGCACACTAACGTTGCTGGTGATCCCCTCCACCAGATCTCCCCGCAGAGCCTTAGCCCAGGAATGCAGAGTGGTGGCAGCGGCGCTAACTCCGGTGGCAACGGCCAGCCGCAATTCTGGATCAACCAACACGGTGGAAGCAGCGGTGGCTCCTTCAGTCTGAAAGAAGAAGATGAGTACAACGGTATGGAAATGGGCTGATGCACACGCATTATCTCATAACACTAGAAACGTATCCAACGCTCAACCTAACACGTCTTGCTGCTGCGACATTTGCGAGTTGATGATACCCCTGGCGATACCCCCTCATTGTCTGCATTTAGGACTTAATTTGTTAGAGCGGGAAAGGAGAGAAGTCTGATGTATTTCAAATGTCTTGAATTACTTAGGCCTCAAGGGAAGGAACCCTGCATATGAATGCATTTTCTTTATGAATCTGCTTTCCACGACCATCATCAACGTTTCAAGGGCTCCTTCCTTGTAGTTGTCTTGGCTGGACTCCAAGCAGAGCTGCTCTCCGCGCATTGCATTCCATCTCCGGCGAATCTACTCCTCCCTCATTTCTTCCCTATTCATCACTCCACGGCGACGTAGGCGTTCTCGGGCATATCAATACCGAGGGCCTCATCACCTATGCAAGGTTTTCTGGGCTACTCGGTTCGGCGTTGTATGATGCGTTTTCATATAAGCCATCTTTTATTCTTCGGTTACTGGACTTTTATTTCTGGCAGGTAACAATACAATTGCCATGGGGGTTTTTAATTTCTTTCCTTGAGATCTTGGTACTGGTTTGTTCTGGCTGAGGGATTGCTGTCTTCATTTCTTTTCATCTTTTTTCTTTCTCTTTTTGCCCTATTTAATGCGCGGCATTGCATGGCTTATGTGCTTGCTTCGGCCCGCCTTCCTTTTTCCACTAGTTAGTTTGCATATGAATGGGACTATTATGGTTTATTATTCATCTTTCTTCCTCTCCCGTTCGAGAAACAGACAACTCTCCACTTTTCGCAGTGCAGGTGAGATTTGCGGGGGCGATTGACGTTCGATTCCAACGACGTACTGCCCTTTTACGACAGCGACCGTTGGAGATGTCGCACATCTCTCGTTTTCTGGCGGATGCATGCGATTTATGAGCACAGGGATTTCTTTGTGGTTACTTTTGTTTCCCTCTTAAATCTTTTGCGTATTTCTAGTTGCATTTCTGAGCTTGCTTTCATATCATGGAATGGGTCTTGTGGATGTGAGGAAAGTTTGTTTGTTTCTGCTACTGGCTAGCTACGGGTTAATTTTTCTTCCCCAATGAATTGCGTAAACCACCGCGCGGAGTGCTACGTTGTGCATCCTCGGTCGCGTTTCGTCGCGCGAGGGTTTTCCCTGGTAAACATATGGCAGAGCCAACTAAGAATGTCGGCGCTGGCCGAAACTGTCCCTGTTGCTATTGCTGCCGCTGTTATTGCTGCCGCGCCCCATAACCAAAGAGTGTGCTCTTTTGCACTATCGACTTTCTGTCCGCCCAACTTGACATATCGATTTGTAGTAGCTGTACTCTTCCCCTGGCAGCCATCACCCTCATCTCATAGAATCCATAACGGGCTCGGCATCTGCCGCCGGCTCTGGTTCCCCGCTACTGGAACGGCTGCGCATTCCTCATGTTCTTGTCTACGACGCGCCGCCTTTATTGTGTTTTTGTTGATGAAGCTTTTGAGGACCGGTGGAAGACGAAGGGGTAGACGATGTAGCGGATGGATTGGACGCTGGATCCAGCTCGGCGAAGCCAAGGTTCTTGAACGAGTCAGGTGCCATGAGGTTGCTGCATTGAGCATGCTCGTTAGCCCAATCCTTTCAATGTGCCAATGGAGCCAGTGCTCAGCTGCATTCGGATCGCCGTCGCTACAAAAAAGCGGTGTACGATCGAAACGGTGAAATATATGGTGTTTCAGATCCTGACAGCACGCAAGGAACACCCTTTACATACTGTCAAAACCGTCCCGATAACCAGGGACGCAGGTTGCAGAGATGGATGAAGCATGGGCGCGGTGACAGCGACGAAATGCGGGAGTTTAAAATGTGACAGGGTGGTATGACAAGCTGTGCTCAAGCAAGGGACGTGGCTTGAGCGGAGGGGAAACGGTGCTATGTTTAAGATATAGGTTGATACGTACTGGTCCATTCGACATTGTAGGTAGGATTTAGAGAGCATCCGGCATTCTGGGTCGTTGGTACCGCGGTGCGAGCGTAGACAGCGCAGGTAGGATGTCATGATATCTTTGCATTCGCCTATAGAATGAAGGAAGTGTCAGCTGTAGTTATTCGGCTTTATTGGGGTCTTACGGGGTACATCGGTGACTTATTGGTTTGATTTTTAAGGGAGAGACAGTATGAGTATATTAGGATAAGGGAGCTGACCACCGTGATCAAGGGGAAAGGATCCGCGTTCAGGCCTGCAGATGGAATAGTATTAGCTGGGGTTCATATTCGCTGATCTCAGTCTCAATTAGTAAATTCAAAGAACGCCAGAGGCTCAGAAGGGATCAAGAGAATAAGAGAATACGCAAGGTTAACAGTGCTCCAGAAACGTACGGTATCGGCTTTTGAATTTTTTGGCGTGCTCCAGGGCCTCCGAATGCGCTCATGTCTTTCTTTACTCTCTTTGCCTATAACAACGGCTTTTAGCCACTCAATATGGTTATTGCGCGTCTACTGCAGGATCCCGGAGTTGAATAGAGAAGTTTCAATGGCGTTGAGTTCAGATTAGAGTTGCCTCGGTGTGTACGGTTGTAGCGTCGGAGAAAAAACCACGTGTAGATCGATCAATCTGGAGAACAACCTTGAGACGTCGCGATTTGATGCAGCCACGCAGGGTCCTTTAGCATGTCATCAATGAGCGAGATATTTTTCATTTACGGTGTTTATACCGGTAGGCCTCATTCAATCTAGCAAATACAGCACTTTCCAATAAACAGTAATCAGTTACCCCTGTCGGCTTCATACCTGGGCGATTGTAGAGTCGCCGGGGTGGTTCAGTAACATTTCCGCCTTCTCAATAGAATGATATATTGTATCTCACTGAATTGCTCTGGTGTCTAATCTCCATTCTATTCACAACAGCAATCAACTTCGAACGTCGTCCATGTCAAAGCTGTGGGTATCGCAAGCAGAGATGTTTACCCAATTAGACCCCTTTCTGAAAGCCAGGATACCCCTATTTTCAAAACGCCAAAGACACCATGTGGATGCATTCACCAATGTCTAACGGTAAGCAGCCAACCACCATCCTTGATCGTGCCGATGAGTGCGGTAACCCTCAGTCGCTTTAGCCCTTCGCGCACCGCAATGTCATCCAAAGCGTGTTTTCCGTCAAAATATCTCAGAAGCATTGGCCAGAGCTCCCTCAGATCTGGGTCGGCAAAAGAGGCGCCAATGCGCTCTAGCCAACGTGCTTCAATTGCATTGGCTTTTTGTGGGGATAATATAAGGCTCGGTTTGAAACTTGACGGAGAGGGTGGCGATATTTCCATCGATGCTGCTTGAGAAGGCGAAAATGGTCCTGCTCCAGTAGGTGATACGATGCTAGGAGGGGCTGAAGGGTGATTAGATTGTGGTGAGGTAGTATTCGTTGAATATTTGAAATGTAATGGTGATGGTCTACGTGGTTGATTGTGTGTTTGTGGTGATGATCCCATGCCACTATTGGAGGTTGGAGGCACAGCAGTACGGCCGCTGCTAATACTCCCTGCATCTGAGGACGGACGCGCAGGCGAACGGTAGGGTGTCAAGCGTGGAGAGAGAATTGTAGAAGCTTCCATTACTTCTATATCATCGGTCTGTGGTGAACGATGTGCAGGTGTCGCTGGCCAATTAAATAGCAATGACATCCTCTTCCCATTCGTGCCGTCTCCATTTGAGATAGAACCATCAATTGATTCTTTATCTTCGCCCTGTCTAGCTGCCGCATTTTGCTCCGTTATCTTCTTCATCACGGCTTCACGCTCCATAGTAGCCGCTACTTCTGCCTTGATTTCCGCTGATACTCTAACCCAAGCAAACGTCCTGAGCTGAGTAACCCATCCTCCTCGCATGAGCCAGGCTAGGATTTCCATGTATGCTTGCGTATGATCTCTGCTTGGAATATATGATCCATAAGGCCTTGGCGGACCTGAGAGCCAATTTAACATCTTTGGCAACGAAGGGAATGTCGGAAAACGGGCTGCATATGCCGGAATTGCAGAAGCAAGAGCACGCATATCGGCATTTGGCGAGACAATATATGTATCCCGCTGGTGGAGAGGTGGGATCAAACGAGCTCGGCGCCAATAGACTAGATGGCCAGCGATATACTCGATGTCCTGTGCTAGAATTGAATGCCTTATAGAGAGCTTCTGGAGAGACTTCGTAGGCGTGACATTACGAATGTAGAAAGCAAGAGGTGTAGCACTCTCTTTAGCATCTCCTTCCAGCTCCTTGACAAGAGTTTCTGTGTCCTCAAGTAGAAGGAGGGCAGAATGCTGGGTAAAATTGGTGTCAGTCTCGTCATCATCAACAACGTTAGCAGTAGTAAGCCACAATCCGGGCCTCTGTGGCTCCATAGCTGTCGGGATATATGGCGTGGAAATAGCCTGTGGAATTTGAAAAGATGTGCCAAAAGTAGCATCGAGGTGGACGCGGGCGATTTTGCAATTCGATATGGAATCATAAATGATAGCAATCGATTTTGCTAACGGAGACATGGCTATGATCTCGTGCCATGTTGTAGAAATCGAACGCCCTAGATTCATCATCATTCGGTGCTCGTATAGTATAAGGAGTAGAGGGTGCTGGCTAGGAAGCTTACCGTTCTCTTTTGCTTTATTCTTCAATGCCAAAATCCGTTTCGACTCCTTCCATACGTAATTGAATCTTGCTTGCTCATATTTGAGTGCCTTGGCATACTTCCTGACCACATTTTCATACATCTCCTTGACTCGAAGCTGATACTCTAATGCTGGTGGATTGAGAACAAACACGACGTTAAACATGGTCATATTTGGCCCAGAGCTATCAGTCGACACACTCTTGGTATCAGATCCGGCATCTGATCCTACACCGAATGCAGCACCAGACATCAATCCATGTCTGTAGCCTGGCTCGAACCCCTCAGGGTATACAAATTGGGGTTCTCCTGGTTTTTTGATATCCAAAGCCTCGTCCGCACCATTGATCTTCAAAGTGGCAAGCGCTTCGGCCTCGTTCTTATCCGTCTTTTCCATCTCCATTTCCCACCGCTTGCCCTTCTTCCAGCCACCATCGTCCCTAACAAACATAGGAGCGCCAACAAACACAATGCCTTCCACGCCTACCTCGAAACGTCTCTTGTTGAATGATTTTCCGGGAGAGAGCATCTTCTCTAACGCGTCAGCTTTGAAGCCTAAAACCGTTTCCCACTCTGCGCCTGTCCCATCCTTCCTATCCTTTCCATTCCCTCCGCTTCCCTTCCGTGAATTGGGTCCTACACCATCTTCAGCACCACCGCTATCATCTTCATCAATACCTTCTGTACCTCGACCCCAAGCCCCACCAGGAACTGATCTTCCCCGCTCTCGATCCCAATAACTCGTGCCACCGCTTCCACCTGCCAAAGCTGATCCCCTGCCACTTCTTCCTGACGCCCTGCTCGCAATCTCGTCTTCGTCGCCAGCGCCTTCGTCTTCGTCGCCACTACTACCCCAATCGCTACTACTGCTCCCAGTATCATCTGTTCCAGTCGATGTTGTTGCTCCGTACCAAGCAGGCGCTGCGCTCGCTGCCAGCGATGTGGCCGAAGGGGAGGACGGCGGGTAATGGAATACCAAGCGAGGGCCAAGGGAGCGCGATTTAGTTACCAAAAGGATTGTATGCAAGGTCGAGGAAGGGGGGAGTGGAGGATGCATAGTGTGGGAGGGTGGTGGTTGTGCGATAGAAAAGATCCTAATTAGATTCAAAGCTCGTAGCAGCAACTGCCGCTTAGCTAAGCCTGCCCGCGGATGAGGGGGTTAGTGAACTCGAACAAGCAGCCATGGTGGGTATATTCGTGCAACATCTATAGCATGATGCTCGTGTCAAGGTACGTCTGGAAGCTTGCCTGTGGCGGGCAGGCAGGGGAGCATCAAAGCTTGTCCGCCGACTCCTCCACCTGACCAACACTACCTCTCCGAACTCCACATAGAGACACGCAACGGCTTCCCCATTCCCATGCAGCCTGAACCAACTGGAACTGCCATGGTACAACACTACTGTCATCCTGAAGTGGAATACGACTAGATGAGTAATGCTTCCCAATACGCCCGTTGAGCACCAATTCCAAAGAGCGATGCGAGAAATACAATATGTTTCTTCGCTAGAATCAAATAGTCTACATTGTCGCGCTCTGCGTCGCGCGTCCATATCCATCCCCTCAATCAAGGCATCAGCTAAATTGAGGTTCATGTAATGGCTTATGTCTGCTGGCGTTATGTAGCACACGAAATTCGGCATAGCGCCAGCAGCGATAAATCATCCTCCGATGATATAGATCTTGTTGAACCGACCCAATATCGAGTTACTCCAAATCGCAAGGTAAAAGAACCTCCCCCACAGCCCTGGCCTGCCTGCTTTCACACCCCTTTATATTCTTCTGATCACGGAGCCTTAATCCTATTGATATTATTGGCTAGTTATTATTAATAACAGATGGACGCAAATCGGCGTTCTATGTGACGGTGCTAGAGCGCGTCACCTGCTACTTTGCCGTTTCCTAGGCAATTTGCCGTTTTCTGGGCAATCTGCCAAATTCTGCCAAGTTGCTATTGGCTTGCTTACTATTAGCGCCTTGACGACCCTTTATATCTTGCTAGTCCCTACCAGTCTCCTTCTTCTCCTTAGCTTAGTATTCTTATATAGTAGCAATCTATAAGCTTTGGTTTAGAAGCATTTGTATAAGCCTATTATATTATACTAAGCTCTCCATATATTGCCTGGGAAGGCCTTAATAATATCCCACCCTAAAAGAAGACCTTTATCTGTAATAACGCGTCGACGCGTTGTACTTAGATATTAAGATACTTATACTACTACGCCTAAGAAGGCCCTGATAATATCCCACTTTATAGGCTAGACTATACTTAACCTATACCCCTAAAAAAACCCCGGAATTAAAACCGAATTATATAATTTTAATAAACCTTAGGAAGCTGATAATGGTATCTAAAGCGAGCTTATCTAAAAGACCTGCCTTTACCTAAGAGAAACATAAGATCTAGTTAGGATTAGAAATTAAAGACAATAATAATGTTATAGGTATATATAAGCAGATTTATACCCTTGCAGCTAATTAGAAGGTTAATTGTTTTTAAGCCTAAAGTATATAAGAGACTCTAAAGGAGATTTTAGAAAGCCTTACTGCCTTATAAAATAGCCTAGCCTCCCCTTTATAAAGTGTTAGTTAACCTATTTACTTAACTAAATATAATATACTAAAGAGTACGGATACGATAATAAAGTAATTAAAGTCCGTTAAGCTCCTTAACCCCCTACTATTATTAAATAGTATAGACCTAATCTTTAAGAACTAGAGAATTTAGGTATAAGGAAAGCTTTATGTTAACTATAACTATTTCCCCTCTAAAGAAGCTAAAATGCTTTACCTCTTTGGTTAAACCATTAAGGACGCCTAGTAATACCTTTAAGCCAAGTTTAAGGACGAGTTATCTATTCGGTTTATATCTATTAATAAGATAATATAGCATCTAGCTACTATTTATATTAATCGAAATAAAGTATAGGATGTCTATTATAACTATAACCGCCTAATAATAAAATTAAACTAATTCTTTGCTAAGTTTTAGACCTAGTTCTTATACCTAGTAGGCAAAGGCCAGGTTCCCCCTAAAAACTACTGTTTAGACCTATATAATAAACTAACAGTCTAACTATAAGAGAAGATTGCGGTAGCCTTAGACAACCTACTAACCTACTAAAGACTTATAGCCTAATGTTTGTTATTAGATTTAGAACTAAAATAAATTAATAAGTTACTTATTCTAATTAACTAAAGCGGCCCTATAGCGACCGGAACCTATCCGCTATACTAATAGGAGCTAGCGTTGGAAGATAAACTATAACTGCCCTTATACTAAAAGCGGTTATAACTATATACCCATAAGCCTCGCCCAACTTACTATACATTATATCTTTAGTTAATGCTTATTATAATACCCTAATTAACCCTACCACGGTTACGTGCTTTAATTATAGAAAGGATAGTTACTTTATTACGTCCTACCTAGAGCTAAAGGATATGGGTAATATTAAGGAGATAGAGGAAGAAGAAACGTCCAATAAGTTAGAAAAAGAAAAACCCTAGGGAAAGACTTCCCCCTAGGGTATCCTATTAATCTTAAAGAGATTGATTTAAGTTAGCTAATAGGTGGAAAATACTTTATAGTTCTATGTATAGTATCTTAAAATAGATATAGAGTTAATATAAATGCCCTTATTAACACTAGAGTAAATGGCTTTGCCTTTATAAATATTACTTATATAAATAACGTTGCTAAGTTCTTAAATGTAAATGCTACCCAACTAAAGAAGCTTATTTAAGTAAAAGGCTATAATAGCTAAGCTAGTAAGCCAGTTACCTATATTTTAAAACTATATATCGCTATAGATAGATAACACTAGTTTAGTATCCCCTTCTATATCCTAGACCTAGGGTTTTATAATATAATTTTCGGCCGAAAATAGATGTTCTACTTTAATATTTAGTTAAATATATAATAAAAATAGTTTATTTAGACGGAGAATAAACTAAAACTACCCTTCTTTATTAGAGAAATTCGGACTAACTATAAGATATTAGCCGTAAAGGCTAACCCTATTTATTAATAGGATATTAAAGACCGCGACCTAGCCTTTACCTAAGAAGATACCTACTATAAGGCCAGTAAGAATTCCATACTAACAATAATACTCCCCTAAAGTACTGTAGTTAAGGAGGACTCTACTTATAGAAGTAGAACGGATAGTAATATAGACAACTTCTAAATTATAGAGATCCGGCTAATATAGAAGATGTAACCAACTACCCGTACACCGCCAGAATACCAATCTAACTCGCCTGCATATTGACTCGCTTACCGACTCGGTTACTAACTCGGTCAATGACTTAATCAATTACCCCTTATTGTCTATACCTTTTATATATATATACCACCTAATTTCTATAGATTTACAATCAAGTCGCTTATTTAATTCTCCCACACTGCACTGTTACAGAAGAGGATATACTAACAGAATATAAAAGATAACCTTTAAAAGATACAGTAAGAGCTAAAAGAAGGGAGGATAACACTAATATACTAAAAGCCCCTAGGTGTCACGGAGCGAGCATAAGCGATGGTAATATATAACAAAGTAGATATTATTAAGCTATGTACATAAACTGCGTGATAAAGTCAAGACGTTGCGTAAGGAGAGAAGGTAAGGAAACGGAAAGAAAGGGTATATATTACTAGTTTAGTTGCTTGGTTAATACGTGCACGGAGCAGAATAGGATTTGAGTAGCGGTCCTGGCAGAACTTGGCAGGATTTGGTGGACTTGGCAGAATATGGCAGAATGCGGCAGATTGCCGTTAGATTGCCGTAGATTACCGTCAGATTGCCATCTTGTAGTCGGTCTCTTCTTGCTGCGTAGGTGGAAATAGGTAGATGTGTGTAAGGTGTTACGGAGGAGTCCTATAACAGTACCCCCCCTTTAAACTTAAGCTTCTACGAGATGGGGCTGAGGTAGTTCTAGGTGGAGTTCGTGAAAGTCTTCTACGGCTTGTGTAAGTCCTATAGAGTTAACAGGTTCCTATAAGGGCTTAGTAAAGCCTCTCCATTTCGTAAGATACATATATTTGCGTTTCCGTTTGTTATACTTAATATTATTAACTCTTTTAACGAGGTATTTATCCTTACCATCCACTTTAACTAGTAGGGGAGGGTCTTAAATCTGTCTAGGTAGGGCGTCTAATATAGGGGTGGCAGGGTAGAGGACTGACGTATAGAATATAGGGTGGATTTTAACTATATTAGGGAGCTTTAGTTAGTAGGCATAAGGAAAAACAACTTTTTTAACCTTATAAGGGCCGGCGTTCTTCCAGTTAAGTTTTTTAATAGGTCATTTTATATTCAGATTTCTTGCGTCTAGCCAGACGAAGTTACCAATTTGGTAAGCCAGTACTAGGGTTCGGTTCTTATTTGCTACGGCTTCATAGACAGACTGGGCCTATGTCATTTTGTTAGTAAGGAACTCTTATAGTTCTTCTATCTTCTTTACAAATTTGTTTGCTTCTGCAACTTATAAGGCCTAATAAGCTAGGCGAGGAATATTACTAAAGGGTTTAAAACCCATTCGCGGGTACTGGCCGTAATTAGCCAGGAACAGGGAGACCTTTATAGTTTCTAAGACGGAGTTATTTGCAGTAAACTTGGCAAATATAAGCTAGTCTATCTAGTCATCCTATAAATATAACGTGTATATCCGAATATACTGTTCCATTATAGCATTTGCACGTTCCGTTTAACTATCCGTTTCTAGGTAATATGCTATAGACAACAGCGCTTTAATATAGAGTTAGGTAGTTAGTTCTTCCTAGAACGCTAAGACGAACTGGCGGCCTCTATTAGAGATAATTGTTTTAGGAAGTCTATAGAGTTTCTATATATAATCCAGGAACAGTTGGGTAATGGCAGGTGTTAATATATTAGGGCAGGCAATTAAGTGTCTTATTTTGGATAGTCGGTCTATAACTACTATAATGTTCACACAGCCTTTACTTACGGGGAGATTAACAATAAAGTTAATTAAGATATCCTTCTATCTTTGGTCCAGAACAGGCAGTGGCTTTAGAAAGCCATTATACTTCTTATACGAGGCTTTAGCTCGTTAGTAGGTGTAACAGCTGGAGACGTACCTTCGTGTTGTATCGTGCATATTTGGCTAGTAGTACTCCCGTTGGAGCAGCTCTAGGGTTTTTCCTTAGCCTGGGTGGCCAGCTACTAGTAGATTGTATACGTGTTTAAGGAGCTTAAGCTTAAGTTTGTTATAGTTAGGTATAACTAGGCGGTTCTGGTAGTACAAGTGTTCTTCGCGAGCTTTACATTTACTTAGAGAGATCTTTTTAGAGCGTCTAACGCCATCTTGAATTAACTTAAGTGTCTCTTAGATAAACTCGTTATTTGGGTATTCATTAACTATAATCTGCTTAATTGATTAATTAGTTATTTCAAGGACGTGTACTGTAAGGTTTTTAGCTGGGGGATTAAATAATTTAGGGCAAAGCAGCGTTTAATTATGGTAGGCGCGCGCTTCTTCCTGTACTATTATGTCTTATAAACGTCAAGTTAGGGCATTAGGTTTTTAACCTTAAACGCCTAGGTAGTACGTAATTAAGAATTGGAAACGAGATAGATATTCTAACTAGCGGGCTTAATAATAACTTAGCTGTTTTATAGTCGTGAAGTACTATAGATTCTTATAGTCGCTAAGAACCTTAATTGGAAATCCAGCGCCTTCTAGTTTAGGTTGCCATTGTTCAAAACATCTAATAATGGCTAATAATTCCTTATCATAGATCTCATAGTTATATTTAGCTGGACTTAATCATTTTAAGAAGTATGCTACTGGATGCAGTACTCCTTCCTTATTATACTGAGACAGAATGCCTCCAGTGACGTAGTTAGATGAATTAGCTTCTATAATACTCTTTTAGTTTAGGTCAAAGTGTTAAAGTATAGGTGCGGTAGTAAATATGACTTTTAGATAGGTAAAGGCCTTCTTATATTCCTTGTTAAAGATAAAGGCTTTGTCCTTTTATATTAGAGCTATAAGAGGTAAAACCAGGGCAGAGAAGTTATTAATAAACTATTAGTAGAAATTAGCAAATCCTATAAAGGCTCTTATATCTTTAACATTCTTAGGTTCTTGCCAGTTTACAATTGCTTTAATCTTCTTTAGGTCCATTTATATGCCATTTATAGAGATAATAAGTCTAAGGTATAGAACTTCCGTTTTATAGAACTTGCATTTATCTATATCTAATTATAGTCTAGTTCCACATAGGGCTTCTAGGACAAGGTTAATATATTTCTTATATTTAGCTAGGTTATTGCTATATACTAGAATGTCATTAATATAAGCAGTACAGAAAATGTCCAGGTAAGGTTGTAAGGTATTATTTACAAAGTGTTAGAATAAACTTGGGGCATTTGCGAGGCTAAACGGCGTCACTAAGTATTTAAATAGTCCATATCTAGTACGGAATGCGGTAAGCCATTTATCTCCTTTTATAATACAGAGGCGGTTAAATGCGTAGATAAGGTCAAGTTTCGTATAGTAGTGAGCCTTACTTAATTGGTTTAGTGTCTCTTAAATTAACAGGAGCGGGTACTGATTTTTAATAATAATAGCGTTAAGAGCTTGGTAGTCCACATAGAAGCGTAAACTGCTACTAGGTTTCTTAATAAAGATTATAGGTACAGCTATAGGCGAAGAGCTTGCTCTAATAAATCCTTTACTTAGGTATTTGTCCAAGTACTTCCGCAGCACTTAGAGTTCATTTTGGGACATTCCATATAAGGGTCCAAATCCTAGCTGTTTTCCTTCTTTAAGTACGATCTTATGGTTATATAGTTAGTATTCTGCTAGTTTATCAGCTTCCTTTTATAAAAATACTTCTAGGTTGTTATAGTGGTATACTAGTACTTTTATGGCAGGGTCGGTGTGTTTCTTTAGTGCTAAGGCCTTTTTAATATTAGCCATTATAACAGCAAAGATTATATGTTTAGGTTTCTTAGCAAGTCGTGCTAATAGGGTAGCTCTAATTATGTGGATATCTAAGGTGTTAAGCGAACTTAGATTATCCTTAGTTTCTTATATGGTTTCTTGTTTAGGTTTAAGTTTAGTATTAGGTATAGAGTTAGTATTAGATTTAGGTTCGGGTTCTTTAAGTATCCTTTTCATAGTAGAGTACTAGTTCTTTTGGTACTTTTATATATTAAGCTTAAGCTTCTGCTTGGTTTAGGGTGTAGCAGTTAGAGTTGGTTTATATAGTTATATGTTATTTCCAGGTTCTTAGTGGACATTAGTGGAAATCTTAGACTAGTAGATCTTGGTGGATTTTCCAGATTTCAGTTTGGGGTCTAAGTAGTAAGTTATAAGACACTTCTACTTATAACGGGAGGCGGTAAATAAAAGCTTAAGGTTGTCCTAATTAATAGTTACCTTATATAGCTTTATCTAGGGTTGTTTAAAGATTACTAAGTGACCTAGGGTAGTAATAAAAAGCCTAATTAGTTCTTTGTGGTTTAGGTATTAAAGTCTTAGGAATACTACGTGGGTAATATGGCCTAAGACAGTGCGTTTGCTATTAAATCCAAATACGTCAATATACTAGTTAAGGGGGGTTAGAGTAAAACCATTATCTTATATAAAGATCTTATTAATAAATCCTGTGCTACTGGCTCCTGTATTAATTAGGACTTAAGTATTAACCTATTAATTATTCTGCTAAAGACAATAGTTAATAGTTATACTGCAATCCTAAGAGTTAGAGTTTGTAATATCTAAAGCATTCAACGAGATCCTAAGGCAGCGCCGTCCTAGAGAGTGACTTAGCTCTAGGACTTTCCTTTTAGAGGCGATTGGGGTGGAGTTCTTATAGCATGTTAGTTGTAGCTTCGTCCTTATAAGTAGTGCTTACTAGATGCGGGGCTGGAACTAGGTAGAGATTGGGGATGGTGACTAGAGGATTAATGCGGTGAACGGCTGCTAGTGTTGGCTGTTTGTAATTCGCGTTGGGGCAGGGGGATAAAGCAGTGGTTAGAGAGGTAGGAGCTACTTTTATACTTAAAATAGAGGCCTAGCTTGGTGCGTCGTTCTTGTTTAGAGGACCTTAGTGGGGTATATCTTAGGGTTCCAGTGTTAATATCTATAGCGTTAGGGTGCTTAGGCTAAGATAATAGCTTAGTAGACGTTTATAGGGCTGTCGTATTGTATTAAGGAGTGGACTTTGGTGTTAGGCATAGTATATCATTGTACCGTTTATTAATGACGTTTGCGCAGGCGTTAAGAGCTCCTAGTAGGTTTATACCTATTAGGGAGGTTTTTAGTTTAGGGCTTAGGGACTTAACGAGGCTGTTAACCAGTGCGGAGTTATTCCAGCCTATTTCCTTTATATAACAGTTAAATTCAGAGAAGTATACTGGGAAACTTTTCGTTCCTTAAGTTATATAGTTTATCTTCCTTTAAGCGGTAGCTTAACGGTTTAGGTCACCATACATGGCTTTAAGTAGTATAACTAGACTTTATACTGAGTTTGGTTAAAGGGGTTTAATAAGGTCAGCTGCGTCTCCTCCTAGTCAACTTAGGGCATAGTAGAATTGGTTGGCTTTAGTTGGGTAGTGGTTAGCATTACCAGTTAGCTTATTTTTAAGCTGGCTTAGGAATAATTAGAGTTCTTATTGTTTACTAGTAAATATTAGAGGGTCTGGTAGTTGTTCGGATTGTTATAGTGCAGTAGTTGGTTTGGGATGAATAGTTACTATAGGTTTGGGACTCTCGTCCCGCGTGTTCGTCTCTAGAGAAGGTGTTTGGTCTTAGGGCCCTAGTGTGGGTATCCTAAGGGTGCGAACTTCTTCTTAAAGGTCCTTAATTATTTGCAGGTGTTATACCTCTTGTTCGGCTTATTGTTAAGTTAAAGTGGCTTAGTTCTATGCGAGGGCATCTATAAAGGACTTCTGTATCTCTGCCAATTGTTCTTAGAGTGCGGACATAATGCCAGCAGCTGTTACGGGGGCTTTAGGGTCGTTCTGCATTTTAGAGGGTAGTATATAAGGTTAACGCAACGTAGTGTTACAGAGCGAGCATAAGCGATGGTAATATATAACAAAGTAGATATTATTAAGCTATGTATATAAACTGCGTAATAAAGTTAAGACGTTGTGTAAGGAGAGAAGGTAAGAAAATGGGAAGAAAGGGTATATATTGCTAGTTTAGTTGCTTGGTTAACACGTGCATGGAGCAGAATAGGATTTGAGTAGCGGTCCTGGCAGAACTTGGCAGGATTTGGTGGACTTGGCAGAATATGGCAGAATGCGGCAGATTGCCGTTAGATTGCCGTAGATTACCGTTAGATTGCCGTCTCGTGGTCGGTCTCTTCTTACTGCGTAGGTGGAAACAGGTGGATGTGTGTAAGGTGTTACGGAGGAGTCCCATAACACTAGGGCTATATGTAACAGTACAAGTATGGGAGAATTGAATAAGCAACTTGATTGTAAATCTATGGAAATCAGGTGGTATATATATATAAAAGGTGTAGACAACAAGGGGTAATTGATTAAGTTATTGACCGAGTTAGTAACTAAGTCAGTGAGCGAGTCAATATGTAGGCGAGTTAGATTGGTATTCTGGCAGTGTATGGGTAGTTGGTTATATACCCCCCCAGATTTAACAGTGTAGTTAAAGCTATAGAAAATAAAAATGAAGGTAGAGACTATACCAAAATAGGAAATTTAGACATAATTTAGGAGTAGTAAATGGATAGGGTGATGTTTAAAAGTCTTTATTAAATGAAATCTGATGTTAAATGTCCACCAAATTTAATTGCTTTATCTATGCCTCGTACCTTTAATGGGGTAGAATCTTGGTAAGACCATCGGTAGACATCTTATCTGTAGGGACCCATTATACGTTAATCTTTTTGTCTTGGACTTCCTGTCTAAGCTAGTGCTAATGGACGTCAATATGTTGTAGCTTGGTGTCAAGCTTTGGTGTATCCTGTCTTAGGAGTTGTATAGTCTGCATATTGTCGCATAGTAGGGTAAAATCGCGTTCTAAATTGAGACCGATTGCCTTAAAGAAACGCTGCTATTAGATAATTTTAACAGCGGCAGTAGACAGGGAGAGAAGCTCCACTTTGGTAGTTAAGCGAGTCACTAATTATTATAGGGTTGCCTTCCAATTAATCAGTCCTCTAAATAGCATAAAAAGGTATCCTTAAGAGCTCCGTCTAGTCTCTTTATAGTCCGTAAATGCTGCGTTAGATGCTCTGTAAAAGGTAACGTCTTCTTCTTTAGGGTTTCTAAAGTAGACGTGTGCTCTAAATACTTCGCCAGAGTATTTAATAGCTATAGATTTTGTTCTAAGGCAATAGGCAATGGCTTGGTTTGATACATTGAGGTGCTTTTAATTTGGATTGGTGAGAAATTCTACTAGCTTTGAATGCGTCTTTGTAATATTAGGTCTCCTAAATATGGCAAGGTGCGTAAGAGAACTAACTCGTTGCTAGTAGGCCAGTGTTCTTTAAGGGTTTGTCTACTGGTTAGATGGAATTAGTTCTTTAGCAGGAAGTAGTAACTTAAAAAATCTTCCTGGTTAAATATTAAATTAACTAGCTATCTTTTTAATATAGGAGTTTTAGTAAAGCTAGAGCTTTCTACTTACCTAATCTTATTTAATTTAAATTCTTAGGAACTATTGTAGGTCTCCTAGTGCACGGATCTTGTATTAATATAGAAGTTTGGCTTTAAATTCTTTAAGTCTTTAAAGGTCCTTTTTGGTAAATAGAACGGCGATATTGTCTATATAAAAGAAGACAATAAGTTATCTATTAGTGTAAAGGCAGTTTGTACCTAGGATAGGCTTTAACCTAAATTTGGCTAGTGTATTTGTAAACTCTTTATACTAAAGTAGTGGTAGGACCTTTAACCTATATAGCGCTATAAGTAGCTTTAGGATATGTCCGTTTTGATTAAAGCCTTCTAGGTAGTAATAGTAGACTAGCTTATCTAGTCTTGTATTTATAAATGCGTTTACAGCGTTATACTATTAAACCTCTAAATTAAGTGCGGCTGCTATAGCCATGAGGGCACGGAATATTCAAGCAGCTAGGGTTGCTGCATAGGTCTCTTCCTTAGTAATCTGCAGGTCTCCGCAGACGCACAGTTAAGCTTTTAGCTTTTATAGGTAGCCGTCGCTATTAAACTTGTATTTAAAGACCTATTTTAGTAAAAGGATCTGCTTATTATATGCTTCTTCTTTTGGTATAGTCTTAAATACCCCTTAACATTTTAGGTCATTATATTCTTTTTCCATAGCCTTTTAAAAGCTAGTAGTTAAAGGGTGCTTTCTTAGCTCTTTAAGGTTCCTTGGTTTAGGAGGAAGATTATCTCTATATAGGGAGGATCTAGTTTAGTTGATGTCTTTTACTAGTCCTATGGCAAAGCCAGCGTAGTAACTAAATAGGGTAGGTATATTAGCTAGTGCTGCTACGTACGCTTAACATTAAATTCGTTTAGAACCTTCTAGTAGGACGAGGTTGGTAGAAGGATTGGCCGAGACCTTATTAGCTCGTGGAGCTGTATTTAACAGTTCTGGTGAACTGCTTGGCTAGGTAAAACCTGTTTTAATTATATCTAAGATATCGTCTTAAAGTCCTCCTAGTGTGGTGTTTGTTTCTAGCAGATCTAGAAATACTATTCTGCTAGGTGTTAGTAGCTGTTTAATATCCTTTATAGGAAGCTCTGCTAAGTCATTTAATATAGTTATTTAATCTATATTTAAGGTAGGTCTGTATAGGATAGATTTATCTTTAGATTCGTCCTTATAAAGAGGTTCTAGTAGACTAATCGCCTAGATAGTGTCTTCTAATGCTTCCCTAAGTAGGTAATTAATATTTTAACCCTTAGGGTCATAGAATAAGGTTTTATTAAATATAATATCTTTAGTTTAAATGACTTTGTAAAGGCTTGGAATCCAGATTTAATAGATATTTATTAAATTATAGCCGACTAGGTATCCAATTAATATATAAGGAGCTAGCTTATCTCCTTTTCTAACTTATTTGTTTAGCGTATAGGTCTTGCAACTGTATTTATATATATAGGTAAGTAATAGCAGCTTGCCGTAGGCGACCTTGTACAGAGTTTTCCACCCTAGCTGCTTATTTGGTATTTAATTAAGTGCATAGCTAGCAGTAAGGAAAGCTTCTAGTCCTAAAGATGGGGGTAAGGATGCTTCTAGCTATATAGACCTTAATTATTCTATAAGGGTTCTTCCAGATCATTTAGCTCTGCTATTTTATTCCTTCGTATATAGTGCTTAGCATTTAAAGGTAATACCTTTATCTGTATACTATACTTATAGGGTGTCTTCCGTTTATCTAAATACTTATTTATTATTACTTTAAAAGAAGACGACGTCTTAGTGGAATTATATCTTAATTAAGTAGTAAGTCTTGCGAATGGTAAGTAGGATGATAGCTTTGTCCTTATTCTTAGAGGTAAATATAAAGTTAAATTTGGAATACGTATAATAGAAGTGCATGGTATATCTATCGCCGTTATACCCTAGTACTCTAAAGTAGATAATATTAAATGCTAGCCGTTTAAATGGTCGAGTAGCTAGAAATTCATGTTCTCGTCTTTAAGAGATCTGCTATATATGCTTTGCTAGTAAGTAAACTTCATATTTAATTTTAAGCGGTGCTTATTTATTAGTTTTAAATTTGGTTAGCTCTATGCCAATAACGTACTTTAGAAGCTGCGTAATAGTATTAGGTCCTATATAGCCGAGTATTTTATGCCATCTTGTAGCTATGGCTCCAATTGGTTTACGGTATAACGGAACCTTATAGCAAAAACTACAGTGGGTTCGTTAATGGGCCGGGTATATAGGTACAAATAATAAGTCGACAATAGTAATAACTAGTGGAGTGGTTGTCTAATAGATTAACTCTAATTGTATTCTAAGATTTACTACGAAGAGAGAACTATCTGGGTAAGGACTGTGGTCCTTTAAATACACAACCTTACGCCTAAGAAATCCCTTCGCTCTGTCTGCTCTATCTACTCTATCTACTCTATCGCAGATTTTATAGACTATATAGATTATATAGATTACATTATGTAACTCGCTTACTATTCCTTATTATATAGTTCCACCGGTTCCATCCTAGACCGTACCTATATTAACTAACTAGCTTCCGTGTAACGGAACCTTATAGCAAGAACTACGGTAGGCTCGTTAATGGGCTGGGTATATAGGTATAAATAATAAGTTAATAACGTAATAACAACTAGTGGAGTGGTTGCCTAATAGATTAACTCCAATTATATTTTAAGATTTACTATAAAGAGAGAACTATCTGGGTAGGGACTATGGTCCTTTAAATACACAACCTTACGCCTAAGAAATCCCTTCGCTCCGTGAGGTACGTGTGCTCTATATACTCTGTCCCACAGATTACATAGATTATATAGATTATATAGATTATATTACGTAACCTTGGCTACTATTCCTTATTATATGGTTCTACTAAATCTATCCTAGACCGTGCCTATATTAACTAATTAGCTTCTGCTAACTCCTCTTTAAGTAGTTATAACATTATATTTAAGCTATTCGTAACACTATCTCCCTCCTCTTTATCTTCGTCCTTAAAGATTCCTAATATCTCTAAGTTGTTTACTAGAGGTATAATATCCGTTTAATTAATCTAGTTGGCCCACGCGGACTACTCCTTATATACATATGGGGGGAACGACTTTTGGAGCTCTTGCTGCACCCGGCCCAAAAAGACCAAACCAACCAAAAGAACCCTGAAAAACACCCTGATAATCCCCTGAGATGCATGCATCACAGGGGAGGCACAGGTGGAACGACGGTGGTACGCAGTCGCGCGCGACCGCCAGACCCATACCTAATAATGGCCCCCCACAACAACAACAAGGACGGGCGAATACCACACCAGAAAGCGGAAATACCCCAATTAAGAAGGCATCTGATAAAATACAAAGCCTTTTAGACGCGTCTAGTATCCGGAACTATAGGGGAGCATCTATTAGCCATTATAAACTAATGCAGCTAGTAGAATGGCTCCAGTCTAGCAAACCTTAGGCGCCCTTCTAGTAAACCCTTAATTAAATCCTCCAACGGCTAAACAAAATTAAAGATAAACAAAACCCCCCCCTATAGGCGAACTGTACCTGGGCCGCCGTAGCTGCGCTTTTATAGCATAGGGAACCTACCCCCCTAAAGACAACAACCGGGCATATAATTACAATATAACCAAATATAGAAAAGGCAGAGGAACTTAGGGGACAATTAGAAATAGAAGTTCTTACAAAGATTTGCAAGAAGGTCCACAACGCCGTTGCAGTCCAACACCTTAGGAGTAGAGACATTAGAGTTACCCTAAAGGACTAACAGGCAAAGGAACGGGCCGTAAGGGTAGGGGACAGGCTAGGAGAGCGTATTGGCATAAAAGTGCTTCGTGAAGATTACCTAGTTAAAGTCCTATCGGTTCCCATAAGCCTTAGGGTAGAAAGGGGACGCTAGGCGGACAATACAGCAACTATACAGGAGATAGTAAAACAAACGGAACGCCTTATACTAGGACTTGTAATTACCCAGATCTAATGGCTTTAACAGGAAAATATAAACTAAGCATACAATAAGAATAATAAGAGGATATAAGGGGCGCCAGAGACTTACTAGGGAAATGATAAACGAACGCATAGCTCCCTTATTGTCAGCGTATATACACCAGGAATGCAAAAACTTTTTATCTAAAAAGGAATAATTATAAATGGCCTTATATATAACACAAGGCTCTACAACCATAGACTACACCTAGAACGATGTTATTGCTGTATATAATGGGGACACACCCAATCCATATATACAGCACAGGTGTGCTGCGGCCACTGTGCAGGCCCCTATAATATAAGACAATGTATAAATTAAGACTAAATAAAATACGCGAACTGTTACTGAAGCACATATAAGGTATGGGAGAGAGAAGGCTGCATTAAATATAGGAGACGGAAGGAAAGGGCTTAATAGCTACGGGAATAACTACACGCTAGGTTATACAAATGGAAATAACAGGCGATAAGCTAGGGGGACGCAGGTGTCTTCCTAGCGTTTCCTACCTTTAATACTAGGGGGCTAAGCCAGCCATCCTAAGCCTTAACGGGCTAAAAGCGACGCCGCGCGACATCACCAGACCGAATAGGGATATAAGGGACATATAGGACACAAGGGAGAGGACGCCCAGTAGGAAGACCCCTATAAACGGCTATAGCAAGTTTAAGGCCGGGATAATTAAGAATTAGATTTAATATAGTAAACATAACATATGCAGCTGGCTTATAAGGGGCATATAGCTAACCGGTAAGAACGGGGGAAGAACCGGAGGCAATAACAGACTTAGATTTAGAAAGGCTAGTAGGAACATAAGATATAGGAATAAAAAGCTCTATATAAAATAAGTAGTGGCCAGGGAGCAAATATAGGAGATGGAAGTTCTAAACATTTCAGAGAAAGTAGAAACGGAAGAAGTGAGGAGTAAAGGAGAGGTAAAGGACCCCCGCTAGGGGTCCACCACTTAACCATTATACAGTATAACTGCGGTAATACGAACTACCGTCTAGTAAGGCCCCTACTAGACAGTCTAGACCCAAAGAAACACCATATTCTTGCTATATAAGAGCCATATTATAATACCTACATATAATTAATATACTGCCCCTAAGGATTCCAGCTTCTATATAAACCAAAAGCAGCTATACGCGTATACTTTATAATTAGCAAAAATATCAGCCTTGCCTTATGGTTATAGCAGGCAGTTAACCCAGATATTGCAGTTATAACCATCCAGATATATAGGGGACTAGTATAAATTATTAATGTCTATAACCCTAGGGTCGAAGGGGTAGCATAGATAGAGAACATTATATCTATAATAAGCTTGCTAGAAATTAAATACGTAAAGTCTATTCTACTAGGAGACATAAACCTCTACTACCTATAGTGGGGGGGCATCCATGTTGCTGCCAATTAATAGGTAGAGTGCCTACTAAGAGCTATAAATAATAGGGGCCTTAAGCTAGCTACCCCCCCAGGTGCAATTATATGGCAATGGGGCACCGCCAAAAGTACAATTAACCTCACGATTATGGACAAAAACCTATACCAGAGACTCGAAAGGTGCTCCCCTAAAGAAGAATAGGTACTTACCTTAGACTATATCCCTATCTAGATATAACTAGATCTAGACATTAAGGCGCAACCAAATGGTAAAAGATATGTAATAAGGAAGCTTAACGTAGATAGCTTCCTTAATATAATTAAACAATAACTCTAAGACTTAGAAGAAATCTACCTAATACCAAATAAGCAAGACTTATTGGCTACCCCCAAGGAAATTAATTAAAAACTAGAAAGGATCTAGGTAGTAATTAAAAGTAGGCTAAAAGAGCACTGCCCGGTTTTAAAACCAGGCCCCTATGTGCGACACGCATAGTCCGCACAGTGCGCGGCCCTTGTAGCCGGCCAACGACGAGCAAGGAGGAAATACACAAGCAGCCACAATTCTGAGGATGAGAGATAATATAAAGACACAAGAAACTAGCTAAAGAATACCCTAAGAAAAGAAGCAAGGAATAACTAGAGACAGTTTATAAACAAATATACTACTAACCTAAGTCTCCCCTATAATAAGGGCCTTTGGACCATAGCGAAATGGGTAAAGAAAAAGGCGGGATGCCTAGTAGAAGATCTATACCTACCACCCCTATAAAGAGCAGGCGAACTATAGGCCACAAGCAATAATAATAAGAAGGTAAAAATCCTTATAGAAAGATTTTTCCCTTAACTAGCTCTAGTAGACCTTAGCGATATCACCGGTAAAACACTGGTAACTCGCCTAAGGGTTAACAGCGACATGATAACTAAAGAAATGGCTAGAACTATTAGCCGCCTCTTAAACAATATAGCACTAGGACTAGATGGGATCCTAAACAAAGCCCTAAAGACCTGTGGACCACTTATAGCACCTTAGCTTGCAGACGTAGCCAGAGTATACTTTGCAATAGGCTACTACCTATGACTTGGAAGATCCATAACGACGGTCATCTTATAAAAAGAAGGTAAAGTAGACTACTTAATCCTAGGAAGCTACCGCCCTATTGCCTTAGAAAACACCCTAAGTAAGATCTTAGAAAAGGTTATAGCGGACCGCATAGCAGATATAGTAGAGGAACACGCCCTACTACCATAAAGCTAAATAGGGGCAAGAAAGAATCGCTTAACGCTATTAGCACTTATACTACTTGCTACTACCATTAAAACTGCATGGGCTATGCGAAAGGACTTTGTAGTATTAATGCTTAGCCTAGATATCAGCGGCGCCTATAATAATGTACCCTATAAGCGTCTCCTATACATCCTTAGGGCAAAGGGCTTCCTAGAATGGATTATTTAATTTATTTAAGGATTTATAGGCTAGAAAGAAATATTACTGGTTTTTAGCGGATACTAGAGCCCCCCTATTACAGTTATAACAGGAATACTATAAGGATTACCTCTGTTGCCTATACTCTTCCTCTTCTTTGTAAGCAACCTGCTTGACACCTTTAAGGAAGGGGCGACCTAGGGGATAGGCTTTGTTAATAACATAAACCTAATTATATATGGGCTAATAGCCGCAGAGAACTGTAGGACACTAGAGAAAGCCTATAATACCTATATAGAATAGGTAAGACGATATGGAGTCCAATTCTTACTAGAGAAATACCAGCTAATCTATTTTATAAGAAAATGTAACCAATCTGTAGATCTTTAGCATATAATCTATATCTAAGGCTTTAGGGGTTAACCGGTTCAAGGCCTAAGGGTATTAGGAGTGTGGGTAGATAGCAAGCTCTAGTAGAGCGTATATGCGGCGCAAGCGGCCCGTAAGGGCTAAGCATAGTATATTACTATGTCTAGGATTGTTAATTCTATATAGGGCCCATGCTTCCAGAGGTCACGCCTACTATATACAGCAGTTGTCCGGCTAACCATAACGTATGGATCTAGCATTTGGGCCATTAGAGAAACTGAGAAAGGCCCCCCTAAATCACTTCTTAAACCACTCCAAAAGGTCCAAACAGCCTGCCTTAGGAGTATAATAGGCGGGTATAAGCAAACGGCCACAGCACTGCTTGAGAAGGAAGCCAATATTCCCCCCCTACAACTATATATTAAAGCCGATGTAATGCAAAGGGTGCAAAAGAAACGCAACTTTAACGTTATAAAGTATATCAAGACACGCCTAAACAAACTATGGAGGGACCCTAGGGTGCCCTATAGGAGAAGGAACCAACAACCCTAAAGTAGGGAAGATATATTAGGAAAACAGGTAGAGAAAGCAGAAGAAGAATAGTGCGGCG